>Ga0187894_10001587_pt1 | contig 28873 bp, 29 predicted proteins | sample GBC1701081metaG_FD_136650 | JGI IMG/M metagenome (GOLD analysis project Ga0187894, IMG submission 136650) | White microbial mat communities from a lava cave in the Kipuka Kanohina Cave System on the Island of Hawaii, USA - GBC170108-1 metaG ...
GACCTGCAGGTCCACTACCGCACCAAGGACGGCGTGGCGCGCGTCGTCGACGGCGCTTCCTTCGCCGTGCCCGAGGGCCGCATCGTCGGGCTGGTCGGCGAATCGGGCTGCGGCAAGACGACGGCGGTACGCGCCATCATGGGCGTGCTGGCCGACAACGGCGCCCGCGCCGGCGGCCGCATCACCTTCAAGGGGCAGGCGCTCGATGCGGCTAGGACCAAGCCGCTGTTGTGGCGCGAGATCGCCTATGTGCCGCAAAGCGCCATGAACTCGCTCGACCCGGTCTACACCGTGGGCCAGCAGATCGTGGAGGTGCTGACGCGGCGCGGCAGCGCCCGGCGCGCCGCCGCGCGGGTGCGGGCGGCCGAGCTGTTCGATCTGGTGGGCTTGCATGCCCACCGGCTTGGGGACTACCCGCACCAGTTCTCCGGCGGCATGCGCCAGCGCGCCGCCATCGCGATGGCGCTGGCGCTCGAGCCCAGCCTGCTGCTGGCCGACGAACCGGTGACGGCGCTCGATGTCATCGTGCAGCGCCAGATCCTCGACATGCTGCGCGAGCTGCAGCAACGGTTGCGGCTGTCGATGGTGCTGGTCACCCACGACATCAGCGTCGTGGCCTATCTGTGCAACGAGGTCGTCGTGATGTACGCCGGCCAGGTCGTGGAAAGCGGCCCGGTGCGCGACGTGCTGGCACGCCCGCGTCATCCCTACACGATGGGGTTGCGCAACGCGTTTCCCGACCTGATGTCCGACGCGCTGGCGCTGGTGCCCATCGACGGCAGCCCGCCCGACCTGCGCGAAACGCTGAGCGGCTGCCGCTTCGCGCCGCGCTGTCCGTTCGCCCAGGCGCCCTGTACGACGGCGCCGGCGCTGATCAGCGGCGGCATCGATACACGTCATCGTTCGGCCTGTCGGCGCGATGCCGAGGCCGACACCCTTCGCCAGGCCGCACTGGATCCCTCGACATGGCAGCGCTCGTCGAACTTCGCGATGTCGTGAAGCACTTCCCCGTTACGCGTTCGCTGGGCGAGATCCTGAGCGGCGCGCGGCCGGCCGTGCACGCGCTCGACGGTGTGAGTTTCGATATCGGCGCCGGCGACGCCATCGCGATCGTGGGCGAATCGGGCTGCGGCAAGACCACGCTGGGCCGCCTGATGCTGAAACTCACGGAGCCGACGACGGGCTCGATCGCCTTCGCGGGTGCGGCATTGGGTGACCTTGCCGGCGACCGGTTGCGCGACTTCCGACGGCAGGCTCAGCTCGTCTTCCAGAACCCCTTCGATGCGCTCAACCCGCGCTTCACGATCTACCGCGCCGTGGCCGAGCCGCTGCTCAATGCCGGCATTGACAAGGGAGAGCACGCCGATCGCGTCGCCACGGCCTTTCGCCGCGTCCATCTCGCCGACAGCGACCGCTACCTTGACCGCTATCCGCATCAGCTGAGCGGCGGGCAGCTGCAACGCGTCGTGCTGGCGCGGGCGCTGGTGCTGACACCGCGCTTTCTGGTCGCCGACGAGCCGGTGTCGATGCTCGATGTCAGCGTACGGGCCGGTATCCTCGCCCTGATGCGCGAGGTGCGCGACGCGATGGGCCTGACCGCGGTCTACATCTCGCACGACCTCGCCCTGGTACGCTATTTGTGCGAGCGAACCCTGGTGATGTATCTCGGCCGCATCGTCGAGGACGGGCCGACCGACGCCATCGTGCGCCGACCACGGCATCCCTACACGCGCGCGCTGGTCGCCGCCGTGCCGGTGCCCGATGCCGACCAACCGCGCGCCCCGCTGCCGATCAAGGGCAGTGTGCCGGACGCGCGCGCGCTGCCTTCCGGCTGCCACTTCCGCGACCGCTGCCCGCACGCCATGCCGCGCTGCGCCGAGGAAACGCCGCCGCTGCGCCCGGCCGCCGACGGGCACCGTGTCGCGTGTCACCTGGAGGCCGCCTAGGGGCGTATCCCGATTAGATAGAAGCAGGGGGGCTTCATCGCCACCGTCATCCTGAGCGCAGCGAAGGATCTTGCGGTGTTGGCATCGAATACCGGCGGCACTGATGATCATCAGCGCCGTCGTTCTTTGATTGACGCACCGCAGGGTCCTTCGCTTCGCTCAGGACGACGAGCAGGGCTGATTCCGTGTGAGCTAGATACGCTCTTGGGTAGCTGGGCGCATCCTCGCGATCACCCCTTGAGCGGCGGCATCACGTCCTTGCACAGCAGTTCGAGCGAGCGCATCACCTGGGCGTGCGGGATCAGCGCGCCGCAGTTCATCTCGGCCAGGATGCCATCCAGGCCGAGTTCTGCCTGCAGCGCTTGCAGGCGCGCCACGACCTCGTCCGGTGTACCGACGATCACCTTCTCGCGCAACGCCTCCTCGTAGCTCACGCTCTTGAGGTGCTCGGCACGGCCGGCGCGGTTCTCGATCGCCCGCGTGCCGGCCTGGTTTGCCGACTGCGCGATAATGGCCGCCATCTCCTGGTAGAACTGCATGATGCTGGCCCGCGGCTCCTCGCGCGCGCGCTCCGCCGTCTCTGCGACGTAGACCGGCACGCGCAGGTACACTTCGCCCTTGCCCGGGTGACCGGCCTTGCGCCAGGCGGCGTGATATTCGTCGATCAGCGGCACCAGTTCGGACAGCACGCCCAGGCGCACGGCGACGAAGATCGGGAAGCCCAGCTCGCCAACCATGGCGTAGGTATCCGGGCTGGTGGCCGCGACGCGGATCGGCGGGTGCGGCTGCTGGTAAGGTTTGGGAACCAGATGCACGTCCGTGAAGCTGTGGTACTTGCCGGTGTAGGAGAACGCCGGTTGTGTCCAGGCGCGGCGGATGATCTCCAGCGTTTCGGCGAAACGTTCCTGGCTCTCGCCGTAGGGTACGCCGTAGGCGGTATAGGTACGCGGGAAGCCGCTGCGGCCGACGCCGAAGATCAATCGGCCGTGGCTGATATGGTCGACCGTGGCGGCTTCCTCGGCGATCCGCAGCGGATGGCAGAGCGGCAGCACCTGCACGGCAATGCCGATCTTCATGCGCGTGGTGCGCGCAGCGATGGCGCTGGCCAGCGCCAGCGGCGCCGACGCCACCGAGCGCATTGGCGCGATGTGCAGCTCGGCCAGCCACATGCAGTCGAGCCCCCAGCGCTCGGCAGCGTCCACCTGCTCGAAGGACTCCGCGAACGCACGCGCCTCGCTATAGCCGCGCGGGCACTGGAACTCGTGGAACATGCCGATTTCCATCGCTGCTCCTCCTGGGGGCACGCCGGGACTATACATCCGCGACATACCCCGCGGGGCGCAACCCACCCTTGAACTTATCGCCGTCCTGCGGCACTGAAGAGTCCATAAAAAACCGACTGGGAGGACGTTGACATGACAAAGACCCGCCATCCGTCCGTCTTGCCGCGCCGGCGCACGCTGGCGCTGGCCGGCGGCGCGCTCGCAGCGCCCATGCTGGCCGCGGGTATCGCGCGCGCCGCCGACGAGTGGCCCACCAAGCCGGTGCGCTACATCGTGGTCTTTCCCGCCGGTGGCCCCACCGACACGCTCTCGCGCATCATCTGCCATGCGCTTTCGGAGCTGACCGGCCAGCAGTTCATCATCGACAACAAGAGCGGCTCGGGCGGCAATGTCGGGGCCGAGGTGATCGCCAAGTCGGCACCCGACGGCTACACCATCGGCCTCTACACCGTGGCCGCGCACGCCATCGCGCCCACGCTCTACAGCAAGCTGCCGTTCGATGCCGCCAAGGACTTCACCGGCATCGCCATGCTGTGGTCGGTGCCCAACATGCTGATGACGCGGCTCGACTTCCCGGCCAACAACCTCGCCGAGCTGATCGCGGCGGTGAAGGCCAATCCCGGCAAGTACTCCTTCGCCTCCTCGGGCTCGGGCACCACGCCGCATCTCACCGGCGAGCTCTTCAAGCAGCTCGCGCAGGTCAACCTGCTGCATGTGCCCTACCGCGGCAGTGCGCCGGCGCACCAGGATCTGCTGGCGGGCCAGGTCGACATGATGTTCGACAACATCCCGGGACCCCTGGGCCTGATGCGCGGCGGCAAGGTGAAGGGCTTCGCGGTCACATCCAAGGCGCGCCATCCCGCCGTGCCCGACCTGCCGGCAATGACCGAGCAGCTGCCGGGTTTCGAGATCACATCCTGGGGTGGCGTATGCGCCCCATCAGGCGTGCCTCAGGCGATGATCGAACGGCTATCGGCATTGACCAAGAAGGCGCTGGAGACGCCCTCCGTGAAGGAAGCGTTCGACAAGCAGGGGGCCACGCCGATGTGGATGACCCGTGCCGACACCGAGGCCTACCGCGCCATGGACGAAAAGCGCCTCGCCGTCGTGATCAAAGCCTCGGGCGCCAAGGTCGACTGACGACAACAGGCCACCGCAAGGGAGGAAGGCCATGAAACGCACGATCGTGTGGGTCGCGTTGTCGCTTGTCGTTTCCCTCATCGTGATGGCCGGTGCCGTCCACGCCCAGAAGCCGGGCGGCGTTCTCAAGATCCAGCACATGGACTCGCCGCCCAGCCCCTCGATCCACGAGGAGGCCACGGTCTCGGTGGCGGTGCCGTTCATGGCGGTGTTCAACAACCTGGTCATCTACGACCAGAACGTGGCGCGCAACAGCTTCGAGTCGATCGTGCCCGATCTCGCCACGCGCTGGTCGTGGAACACGGACGGTACCCAGCTCACCTTCACCGTGCGCCAGGGCGTGACGTGGCACGACGGCAAGCCGTTCACCGCCCGCGACGTGCAATGCACGTTCGAGCTGCTGTTGGGCGTCGGCGATCCGAAGCTGCGGCGCAATCCGCGCTCGGCCTGGTACAGCAATCTCGAGAAGGTGATCGCCGACGGCGACGTCACCGTCACCTTCCACGTCAAGCAGCCGCAGCCCTCGCTGCTGGCGCTGCTGGCATCGGGCTACACGCCGATCTATCCCTGCCATGTCGCGCCAACCGACATGCGGCGCAAGCCGATCGGCACCGGCCCGTTCAAGTTCGTCGAGCTGCGCACCAACGAGGCCATCAAGCTGGTGCGCAACAATGACTACTGGAAGCCGGGCCGACCTTATCTCGACGGCATCGAGTACACCGTCATCGCCAACCGCTCGACGCGCATGCTGTCCTTCATCAGCGGCGCCTTCGACATGACTTTCCCGACCGATGTCACGGTGCCGCTGCTGGCCAACATCCGCAAGGATGCGCCCCATGCGCAATGCGCCATGCGCACCACGGGCGTCAGCACCAACCTCATCGTCAACCGCGACGTGCCGCCGTTCGACGACCCGCGTATCCGCCGCGCCATGGCGCTGTCGCTCGATCGCCAGGCCTTCATCGACATCCTGAGCGAGGGCCGGGACAAGATGGGTGGCACCATGCTGCCGCCGCCGGAAGGCGTCTGGGGGCTGCCGCCCGAGATGCTGAAGACCATCACCGGCTACGGCGATGTCGCCCAGAATCGCGAGCAGGCACGCGATCTGATGAAGCAGGCGGGCTACGGTCCCGACAAGCGGCTGAAGATCAAGGTCAGCACCCGCAACATCCCCACCTTCCGCGATCCGGCGGTGATCCTGATCGACCAGCTCAGGCAGATCTGGATCGATGGCGAGCTCGAGGTGATCGATACTGCTGTCTACTACAACCGCGTGTTTGCCAAGAACTACACCGTGGCGATGAACCAGACGGGCGCGGCCGTCGACGATCCCGACCAGAACCTGTTCGAGGGTTATGCCTGCGGCTCGTTGCGCAACTACAACAACTACTGCAGCCCCGACATGACCAGGCTGTTCGAGGCGCAGTCGCGCGAGACCGACTTCAAGAAGCGCCAGCAGATGGTGTGGGACATCGACCGCAAGCTGCAGGAGGATATCGCGCGGCCGATCATCTTCCACGGCGTCGCCGCCGCCTGCTGGCAGCCGCACGTCAAGGGCCTCACCATCATGGTCAACAGCATCTACAACGGCTGGCGTTTCGAGGACGTCTGGCTGGACAAGTAGCGTCCCGGCCCAGCCCCGCCGGAGAGGGAACCGGCCATGCACGCGCCGCCGTTTGCACGCGCCGCCGGCTGGTCGATGATGCGCCCGTAGTTTTCAGAGGGAGTCGTCATGGCAACGAACAAGAAGCGGCTGCTGGTGCCGGATATTTTTGGCATGGCCGGGCTGGACATCCTGAAGCGGCGCGATGACATCGAGGTCGCGACCTTCCCGGGCGCCATGCGGTCGGCCGATTTCCAGGCCCGCCTGCGCGAACTGGGCGAGATCAACGGCGTGGCGCTGGGTGGCACGCCGTTCGGGCCGGCCGAGCGCGATGCGGCCAAGGGCCTGCAGGTGGTGGCGCGCATCGGCGTCGGCTATGACGCCGTCGATGTGCCGGCGCTCACCGCCAAGAAGATCCCGCTGATGGTGGCCGGCACCGCCAATTCGGCCTCGGTGGCCGAGCACGCCATCTTCCTGATGATGACCTTGGCCAAGCGCGCCGCGCATTTCCACACCATGGTGCAGGAGGGCCGCTGGGGCGACCGCATGGTGCAGCTGCCGGCCGATCTGCTGGGCAAGACCCTGCTGATCGTGGGCTTCGGCCGTATCGGCACGCGCACGGCAAAACGGGCGCTGGCGATGGAGATGCCCGTGCTGGTCTACGATCCCTACGTGAAACCCGAGGCCATCCGCGCTGCCGGCTGCGAGCCGATCGCCGACCTCGATGCGGCGCTGCCGCGCGTCGACTTCGTCACCATCCATTGCCCCAAGACGCCGGAAACGGTGGGCATGTTCAACGCCAAGCGGCTGGCGGCGCTGCGTCCGTCGGCGATCCTGGTGTCGACCGCGCGCGGCGGCATCATCGCCGAGCCGGCGCTGCACGCGGCGCTCACCAGCGGCAAGCTGGCGGCCGCCGGGCTCGACGTCTTCGAGCAGGAGCCGACGCCCAAGGACAACCCGCTGCTGACCCTGCCCAACTTCATCAGCTCGCCGCACATGGCCGGCGTCACCACCGAGGCGGTGATGCGCATGGCCGAGGCGACGGCGCAGAACATGCTGAGCGTGTTGGACGGCAAGCCCAACCGCGACAACGTCATCAACAAGGAAGTGCTGGAGTAGGGCGCCTTAGTCATCGACTCCCGCCGTAGGCGGGAGTGGGAGTGCGCGCCGGTGGGTGCGCCCAGCCAAAGGGGTACAATCATGCACATCGGCATCACGATGTTTCCCACCGACTATGCGATCCAGCCGCACGAGCTCGCCGTCGAGGTCGAGAGCCGCGGCTTCGAGTCGCTGTGGTTCCCCGAGCACAGCCACATCCCGACCAGCCGCAAGTCGCCGTGGCCGGGCGGCGCCGAGCTGCCCAAGCACTACTACGATACCTACGATCCCTTCGTGGCGCTGGGTGCCGCGGCGGTGGTCACCAAGACCATCAAGCTCGGCACCGGTATCTGCCTGGTGGTGCAGCGCGATCCCATCCACACCGCCAAGGAGGTGTCGACCGTCGATCGGCTGTCCAACGGCCGCCTGCTGTTCGGCATCGGTGGCGGCTGGAACGCCGAGGAGATGGCCGACCACGGCACCGCGTTCGAGACGCGCTTCAAGCTGATGCGCGAGCGCGTGGCGGCGATGAAGGAAATCTGGGCCCGCTCGAAGCCGAAATTCGACGGCGAGTTCGTGCGCTTCGACGAGATGATGCAATGGCCCAAGCCGGTGCAGAAGCCGCATCCGCCGATCATCGTCGGCGGCAGCTTCCCGCAGGGCGCGCGCCGCGCCATCGCCTACGGCGACGGCTGGATGCCGATCGGCGGCCGCGGTGCGGATCCATTGGAGGAACTGCCGCGCTTCCGCCAGATGCTGGCCGAAGCGGGGCGCGATCCGGCCGCCGTGCCGCTCACCATGTTCGGTGTGGCGATGAATCTCGACGTGCTGAAACGCCATCGCGACGTCGGCGTCGACCGCGCCGTGTTCATGGTGCCGGCGCAGGCCCGCGACAAGGTCCTGCCGCTGCTCGACCAGTGCGCTTCCCTCATGCGCGGGCTGTAGAGGCGTGCCGGCGTCTCAGGTGATCTCGATGCCGCTGGGCATCGATCGGCTGTCCAGCGCCGCGCCGCATACCGTCAGGATCGCATCGATGTAGTCGTCCAGGCGCCAGGTGTCTCCAGCCGTCATCAGGCGATCGAACGCTGCGTCGCCCTGCTGTGTCCGGGATGCCGTGGGCGGTGTGGCCTGTTGCTGGTCCAGCTCGCGGCCGATGAGTTCCACGAGGCGCTCGCGGAAGCGCTCGCGGGGCAGCGCCATGTCCTGGCACGAAATGAGGCGGTCGCAGGATGAATTGGTCATGGCGTTCGACGAGCTTTCCGGGGCTGCAGTGCGGTGATTTTGGTGGCGCGGGCGTTCAGCCGGCGAGCAGCAGGCTGCCTTCGGCGAGGAGAATGGCCACGGCCTCGCTCGTCATGTGGTCGGCCTCGATCATGTCGGAGACATCGGCCAGGTCGGTGGCGAGGAAATCGGCCGGCAACCAGCTCGACGGCAACTGGGCCGCCGACACCATCGACATCGGCTGGGCCGAGGCGGTGTTCGGGTCGAAGGTCGCGATGACGGATGCGGTCAGGATGGCGGTGAGCAGGGTGCGGTCCATGTGAGCCTCCGTCTGGGTGATGTGCGGACCCGGCGTCCGCTTCCTGATGAGAGGAGGCTATAGGCGGCCCGCATCGTTTCCGTGTCGCGCCAGGCCTTTTGTGTATCGTTTGTATCGTGCCGGCCGTGACCTCAGCAGATCGTCGTGGCCGTGGTGCGCCGTCACCAGCTCCGGCGTCGAGTCGATACGGCCGTGCGCTGAATGCAGGCCGCCGCGCCGGTGCCTGGCCTAGAGTAGGGGGTCGAGGATACGGAAGGACAGGTCCATGCAGCACCCGGGACGGCTGACAGGCAAGGTGGCCATTGTGACAGGCGGTGCCTCGGGCATCGGCGCCGAGACGGCACGGCTCTTCGCGCGCCACGGCGCCAGCGTGCTGCTGACCGACATGAACAGCGCCCTGGGCGACGCCGTCGCCGGCGAGATCGCCAAGGCCGAGGGCACCGCGGCCTTCGCCCTGCAGGACGTGCGTGACGAGGCACGCTGGACGGCGATCGTCGGCCAGGCCGAGCGCGACTTCGGCCGCGTCGACATTCTGTGCAACATCGCCGGCATCTCGGGTCGCGATCCCAAGCTCAACATCCAGATCGGCCACACCGCGGGCCCGCGGCTGGGCGATCAGACGCTGGAGCACTGGAACCAGGTCATGGCGATCAACGCCACCGGCGTGTTCCTCGGTACGCGTGCCGCCATCCCCGCCATGCAGCGCGCCGGTGGCGGCTCGATCATCAACATCTCCTCGATCTGCGGCATTGTCGGTTCGCACGCCAACGCCGCCTACCACGCGTCCAAGGGCGCCGTGCGCCTCTTCTCCAAGGCGGCCGCCATCCAGTACGCGCCCGACCGCATCCGCGTGAACTCGGTGCATCCGGGCTTCGTCGACACGCCCATGACCGCCCCCGGCCACGCCAATCCCGAGATCGCGCAGAAGCGCCTGGAGGTAACGCCGCTGGGACGCTTCGGCACGCCCTACGACATCGCCGCCGGCTGCCTCTATCTGGCGTCGGACGAAGCGTCCTGGGTCACCGGCAGCGAGCTCGTCATCGACGGCGGCATGACCGCGAACTAGCGCCGTCAAGCTTGAGCGGTGCCGCCGGGCGCGGCGTGCCCGTTCGTCCGCAACCGCCGCGCCGGGGCGGCGTTGCCTCATCAGCGGATGCGGAGCGCGCGCTGGCGCGTGCGACATTTAGCGCGATGATGACGGCATCGGTCGAGCCCTGTCCGCAATACCCGCGTTCGCGCGACGCTGCGCACAGGGGGAATTCATGACACCGATACCGCAAAGCAATACCCTCGATGCTTCCGGCCACGACGTGACCGTCCTGCTCGTCGAGGATGACGTCCTGCAGTTGATCGGCCTCGCCGATTTCCTGCGCGCTGCCGGCTTTCGCCTGTTCGAGGCCTTCAACGCGCACGAGGCGATGGCCGTGCTGGAAACGACGGATGTCGATCTGGTGTTCTCCGACGTGAACATGCCCGGCGGCATGGATGGCCTTGGGCTGGCGACGTGGATTCGCGATCACCGGCCGGCAACGCCGGTGATCCTGACGTCAGCCATGCTGCCCGCGCGGGCGCGCGATGCATCGGGATGGACGGAAGACGACGGAACTTTCCTTCCCAAGCCCTATGGCTTCGCCGAGGCGGAGAACGTCATTCGTCGCGCCGTGGCCGCCCGGCGGTAGGCCGCATTCTCGTCACGCGCTGTCGCCAAATCGCCCCATTGCGGCCGGCAACCGCGCGAACGCCCCTCGCGTTTTGCCACTACGAGCAGAGCCAGCGCAGGGCGAGCGCGCCCGCAGTTCTGTGCGAACGAACGCCAGGAATAGCGGTGCCGAGCAAGCCTATCAAACACAAGCCGCGAGTCGTGTTGATCGTCGACGGCAACGTCCTGGTCCGCCTCGCGCTGGCTGACTTCCTGCGGCGCTGCGGCTTCAAGGTCATCGAGGCGCGCACGGCGGCCGACTGCATGACCGTGCTGGGCGAGCCTGCGGTGCATGTCGATCTCGTGTTCTGCGAGGTCGCGTTGCCCGACGCCACGAGCGGCTTCTCGCTCGCGTGGTGGATTCGCGCCCGGCGCCCGGCACTGCCCGTGGTGCTGAGCTCCAGCCTGTCACGCAAGATCGCGCAAGCCGGCGAGATCTGCGAGCAGCTGGGGGCCGCACGGCCCAGCCCCTACGACCTGGGTGAGCTGGAGCGCCAGATCCGGCGCGCGCTTTCGGGACGGCGCGACGATCGCTGAGCGCTCGTCGGACGCGCAGGCCTTCCAGCCTGCGCACCCGCAGTCGCCGTCATCCGGCCTTGTGCGGGTTGATCAGGAACTTCTCACCCGTCGCGCGCTTGTTGTAGGCCGCGATGGTGTCGAGCTGCAGCGCTTCGGGCAGCGAGATCACCTTGGTGTAGTGGCTGGCGAACGTGGTCTTCAGCCCGGCCACCACGCGCTGGCGCAGCCGCTGCTGGTCGGGGCGGCCGATCTTCTGCAGGAACGGCGTCAGCAGCCAGCCGCCGACCGCCCACGCCATGCCGTAGGTGCGCACCAGTTCGGTCGGCCCGGTGTTCAGGCCGCCATAGATGTAGACCTGCTTGTGCGTGCTCGAGCCGTAGCGGCTGTAGCTGCCGGCGCTCTTGTTGAGCGCCACCTCCATGCAGCCCAGGATCTGACTCGCCAGCTTGCCGCCGCCGATGGCGTCGAAGGCGATGGTGGCGCCGGTGTCGACCAGCGCCTGGGTCAGGTCGTCGGTGAAGGTCGGCGCCGTCGAATCGACGATGTGCTTGGCGCCGATGTCGCGCAGGGTCTTGGCCTGCACCGGGCTGCGCACGATGTTGACCAGGCCGATGCCGTCCTCCAGGCAGATGCGGTTCAGCATCTGGCCCAGGTTCGATGCCGCCGCGGTGTGCACCAGCGCCTTGTGGCCCTCGCGCTTCATCGTTTCGGTCATACCCAGCGCCGTCAGCGGATTGACGAACCACGACGCGCCCTCGGCCGCCGTCGTGCCGGCCGGCAGTTCCTGGCAGTCGGTCGCCTTGATCAGGCGGTACTGCGTGTACATCGCGCCGCCGACCATCGACACCGTCTTGCCCTTCAGCGCCTGCGCCGCTTCCGACGCACCGGCCGCCACCACCGTGCCGGCGCCTTCGTTGCCGACCGGCATGGACTGGTCCAGCCGGGCGGCCAGCGCCGGCAGCGCCGCCACCGGCACCTTGGCCGTCACCACGATGCCCGCGCCGCTGCCGCTGGCTGTCGCCGCCGTCATGTCGGCCGGACCGAGCAGCAGGCCGAGGTCCGAGGGGTTGATCGGCGTCGCCTCGACCTTGACCAGCACCTGGTCGGCCGCCGGCTCGGGCAGCGCGACCGTGGCCAGCGACAATTCAAGCGCGCCGCTCTTGCGGATGAGGGAACGAAGCTCCAGGCCCTTGCTGTCGGCAGTCATCATCATCTCCGGTAGGGCATTCGGCGAACGCCCGGTTTCGTTTGGGTCATCATGGCCAGGAATGGCGGGCGCCGACAAGCTCGGGTAATCGTCAGGCGAACCGCCGGCGATGCCGACGTCAGCGGCGAAGGCCGGCCGCTGCTGTCTTTACAAGTCCACCGGCGCCACCTATAAGCGCCGGCATGTCGCGTTTCGCCGCCATGACCGCCACCAAAAAAACCACCACCACTCCCGGTGGGGCGGCGAGGGCTTGCGCGCGATAGACGTCACGTAGCGATTGATCCCTTCAAGGCCCCGCCGATCGGACGGGGCCTTTGTCGTTCAAGGACACCCGTCTCCGGCCTACCAGGAGAAGTGTCCATGCCCCTTGATCAGTCACCAGGCTTAAAGAGAATCGGTATCGTCGGCGCCACCGGGCTCGTCGGCGAGCTCATGCGGTCCATCCTGGCCGAGCGCGACTTCCCGATCGCATCGCTGCGCCTCTTTGCCTCCGCGCGTTCGGCCGGCAAGCGCCTGCGCTGGAAGGATCGCGACATCGTGGTCGAGGACGCCGCCACGGCCGACTATGCCGGTCTCGACATCGTCTTCTTCTCTGCCGGCGGCGCGACGTCGCGGCAGCTGGCGCCGGTTGTCGCTGCTGCGGGCGCCATCGTCATCGACAACTCGTCGGCCTGGCGCGGCGATCCGGACGTGCCGCTGGTGGTCTCGGAGGTCAATCCGCAAGCGCTGCACGCCATTCCCAAGGGCATCGTGGCGAATCCGAACTGCACTGCGATGGCGGCCATGCCCGTGCTCAAGCCGCTGCACCAGGCCGCCGGCCTGCAGCGCATGGTCGTCAGCACCTACCAGTCGGCATCGGGCGCCGGCGTCGCCGGCGTACAGGAGCTGGAGGCTCAGATGCGCCACGCCAATGGCCGCGCCGCCGCGCTGCTGCGCGATGGCGGCGCGATCGACTTCCCGGCGCCCACGAAGTGGGCGGCTCCCATCGCCTTCAACGTCGTGCCGCTGAACTACCGCCTCGTCGAGGACGGCTACAGCGAGGAAGAGGTCAAGCTGCGCGACGAGAGCCGCAAGATCCTCGAGATTCCCGACCTGCCCGTATCCGGCACCTGCGTGCGCGTGCCGGTGTACACAGGCCACTCGCTGTCGATCAATGCGCAGTTCGACCGGGCGCTGGCGGTCGAAGACGCCCAGGCGCTCCTGCGCCAGGCGCCGGGTGTGGTGCTCAGCGACGTGCCCAATCCGCTGGAAGCGACGGGACGTGACGAGGTGTTCGTCGGCCGTGTGCGGCGGGACCCCACGGTCGAGCACGGACTCGCGTTGTTCGTCACCGGCGACAACCTGCGCAAGGGCGCCGCGCTGAACGCCGTGCAGATCGCCGAGTTGCTGTAGTGCGCGCGGAATCACTGCCGGGTAATGCCGGCAGTGATTCCGCAGGATCGCGGATGAACGCGTCGGTCGCCCGCCATCGACTCGACCATGCGTTGTCCATTGTCATCCAATTGCATGACGACTCAAAAGCGAGTATCGTGCTATCAATGCAATAACATATGCCAATAAGAAGAAGACGATGGGGAGCCTGCTGGGACATCCAGTCTAAGTCTGTGTGCGCGGCTCCACGAGCCGCCGCGAATTGTGGCGTTCAGTAGCGACAATCAGGCAACGAAAGCTGCTCGCGATATGCGTGTCGGCGCTGGGGAGCGCTGACAAGGGGGAAGTCATGACAAGAACAACCGCGCTCGCTGCGGCGGCGCTGAGCGTGACGCTTGCCTGCCACGCAGGCCATGCGCAACCCAACATGAGTGCCGCGCCACCCTTCGCCAGCGTGGCTGGCAAGCAGGTCGTATCGGCCAAGGATCCCAAGAAGCCCGACTTTCAATTGCTGTCGACCACGGGCAAGCCGTTGGTCGCGCGTGGCGAAGCGGCCGACTCCAAGGACTGGCCGGCGACATTGCTCGCCAGCTCCGTGGGTTGCACCGCGACCCTGGTCGGACCGCGTGCCGTTCTGACGGCCGCGCACTGCGTCGTCGATGGCGGGGCCTACACGGTCTTCATCCGCAACATCGACAACACCATGGACTGTACGCACGCCAAGGAATACAGCCCGGATGTCGCGCAGTGGGACCGCACCAGCGCCGACTATGCGATGTGCGTGCTGCGCATCTCGGTCGCGGGCAAGGGGATCAGGTTCGAAAACGTCGGCGCCGGCCCGCTGGTCACGTCGGGCGATACGGTCCGGCTGCTGGGATACGGCTGCGACGGCGCAACCACCACGTCGACCGGCTTCGGCGTCCTGCGTACGGGGCTGACGGCCGTGGAGTCGACGCCGCCCGCAACCAGTGCCAACAACTACATCGTCACCGACTGGAGCAAGGGGGCGTTCGGCCACGCCAAGGGCGCCGCGTTGTGTCCGGGCGACAGCGGCGGTGCCGCCTACTGGCCATCGCCGTTGAACGACAGCGTCAAGGTCCGGCGCATCATCGGCGTCAATTCCCGCACCGGCGTCGAGGCGGGCGGCGGCAATGTCCTGAATGGCAAGTCCTTCCTCTCGTCCCTGCTGACGCCCACGGCCCTGACTTTCCTCAATATCTGGAAGGACAAGGGCATCGAGATCTGCGGCGTGACGCCGGGCATGGCGGAGTGCCGGAACTAGCTTCCGGCGCGCCGAGGGCACTGTCTCGCGGGTGACGTGGCAGGGGACGGACGATGCCAGTGAAGAGCAGGACGGCCGCGATCGCTCTGGTGGCGCTGGTTGTCGCGCACGCCGCCGCGGCGCAGGAGTTCCAGCGTGGTCTCACGGTGGAAGCCGGCAGGCAACCCAGCGAACCGACGGCGTCCCTGGTGATGCAGCGGTTCGAACCCGGAATCGTGCTTGCGAAGCCGGGTCAGCTGGCCAGGGACATTGCCGTCGCCCACTGCGGCTATGCGTACGCGGCTTATGTCGAGGACCTGGTCAGGCGCAATCCCGGGCTGTTTGTCGGCAGCGGCGCGCTTGCGGTCGTGAAGGCGGACCCGACCCGGCCGGTCGTCAAGGTCGAGGCGCCGGCCTGCCTGAGGTGGCGCGACGCGATACCGGTCATGGTCGCCAAGGGCGACAGCCCGTGGCTGCTGGCGCAGAAACACACCGATCGGAAGCTGACCACCCCGGAACTCACCGATTTCTGCGCCCAGTTCGAGCGCCTGAACGGCAAGCGGTCGCTCTGCCGCGATTTTCCCATGCCGCGCGATGTCGTGCTGGTGCCGGCCTCGTCCGATTCGGCGAAGGCCGTCAAGTGGTTCACCGTGCTGAATTTCAAGCAGGGCGTCGACGCCGGCGCACGCGATGATGTTCTGCTGACGCTGGCTTCCGAGTCGGCGACCCCGGTGCAGCCGGTGGCGCGCATCGCAGCGAGCGAACCGGCGGGAAGCTGCCCGGCGCCGATGGTGGACGTCGATAGCAAGGCGATCCTGGAGGTCATCGATCGCAAGAGACGGGAGTTTCTTGCCGGCAACAAGCAGCACGTCGCCGCCGTCGTCGCCATCGTCGATACGGGATTGGCCAATGCGACCTTCTTCGAGCCGTACCTGCTGAAGAAAGGCGGCAAGTTCGTCTGGCGCAACACGGACAATCCAAGCGGTGACGTGGAGCCGCTCCAGGCGGAAGGAAAATTCACCGATCACGGTACCCACGTCGCGGGCCTTGTCGTTGGCGGTCCGGATTTCATCGAGGAAGCGGCCAAGCACACCGATCCGGATCCCAAGGCTGTCGCGACATGGCTTCCCCGGATCATGCCGATCCTCATTCAAAAGCGCGACCCCGGTGGTGACCCCTTTACGCACGAAGGGCTGATCCTCAACGCGATTGAATTCTACAGCCATGCCAACCCGGCGCAGATCGTCAACGTGAGCTACGAGTTCACCTTCAGCGAAACGCTGGTGCATCAGCTCAAGAAGGCCGCCATCGACTTCAATCAGATCCTTGTCGCCGCCGCGGGCAACGATTTCGAAAAGGTGGGACCGGCACTGGCCATGCCGGCCTCGAAGGCGACATATCCGGCCCGATTGGGTGGGCCTTTCACCACGTCTTTCGTGACGGTGGGCGCCTACGCGTCGTCCGGTGGCGTTCGCCGGCCGGCCGCCTTCTCTCAACGGGGTGCCGAGCTGGTCGACATCTTCGCGCCAGGCGAGTGCGTGCGGTCCTACAGCTTCAAGCCCGACACGTTCCGTCACTACTCGGGCACGTCGCAGGCCGCACCGCTGGTCTCGTTCACCGCCGCCATGCTGGCGTGGTTCGCGGTGCCGCTCGACAGGATCAAGTTTCGCATCCTGGCGACGGCGGACTACCAGGCCGAGTTCGCATCGATTTCCGTCGCCCGCGGCGCGCTCAACATCACCAAGGCGCTGGAATTCGGCGATGACCTCGTGGTCTTCACCAAGACGCCGCGCGGCGGCTACGAGCGCGGTGTGATCGAGCCCGCCAACCAGGATTACCTCTCGAACCTCTGTGCCGGCAATTTTCAGCCGACCGGGAAGGTGCTGCGGATCGCCGTTGGCGAGGGCGTCGTGCGCTACGTGCTTGATCAGGAGGATCGCTTCCTGTGGTCGGAATGCCCGCTCAATCCCGACTTGAAGCTGAGCCTCACCCGTAAGCTCGACGGGCAGACCACCACCATCCCCTTCGGGCTGTCCGAGGTCCGCGAAATCATACCGCGGCCAAGTTGGACGCCCTGAACCGGCCCCAGGCGTGCGGGGGCTGGAAACCGACGTAACGCGCACACGGACTTCGTGGGGAGGACACTGTGAGAACCAAGATTCTGCTGGCCGGCTGCGCGCTGCTCTGCGCCTGTGACATGACGTTCGAGAACACGACGCCGCGCGTGGCGAAGATCGAGAAGGTGGAGCGCCGGCTCGAGACCAAGGTTCTTTTGACGGACGATTGCGTTGCCTTCCCGCAGAAGCGCGCTGTCGCCACGCCGGAAACGTTGGCACCACTCCTGCTTGCCGGTCTGGGCGCCCTGGTGCCGCTGGTCAGTGACTTCGTGGTCGGCGGGATCGAGAAGTACCTGCAGGCCCGCAAGGATGCGCTGACCGCCCATCACGTCGGGATCACTGGTGGCCAGTTGTACGGCAACGACGGCCGCCTGAACGCCGGCTGCCTGATCGTGGCGCGCGGCGAGTTTGGCCGCCACAACGAGACCAGCGATCCCATGCGCGGCAGTCTTGATCTGGGCAAGATCCGCTCGGCACCCCTGGAACTGGCCGACTACCCGGATTTCTACTTCGAAGCCAAATGGTCCCTGGATGCGGGCGGCGACGGCACGTCGGCGACGATCACGATCGATCCGCTGCTGGTTCACTTCTCGCGAACGAAGGCCGGCCGGACGGCATCGGGCAGCAAGACGATCAATCTGTTGCTGCTGATGGCCACGACGCCGATCAATGTGAAGCAGCAGCCCGCGGACAAGGACAAGGACAAGGAAAAGGCGATCGCCGTCATTCCCATTCAGTTCGAGAAAGTGAAGATCGGCACCGAGATCGGCCCTCAGCTGCTGAAGGGGCGCCAGATCAAGGTTCCCGTGCCGCCATTCGGGGACGCGGCGAAGCGACAGGCAGCCGCCAACACGCGGGCTCTCGTGGCGGCCAACGACGGCAATCTCAAGGGGGTTCAGCCGTTCAATCTGGCGGCCTACGTTGAAGAGGCCGAAACGCCGACTGCGTTCGACGAGCTTCTGCTGTCCACCTTCACCAAGAACAAGGACAATGTCGCGACGGCGCTGAAGGCCATCCTGAAGGATCTGCTCGGGATCGAGGACAAGAAGTAGCGCGCCGACAGGGCCGCCGCCGCCACAGAAACCCTCGGACCGCACGCAGGCCCGAGAGTCTTGGGATCGATGGCGTCAGTTCGCCGCGAAGCAGTACAGCAAGCCCGCGCCGCCCGAGCTCTTCAGCGCATCGGCGCTGCAGCCGCGCGAGGGGTGCGAGGCGTTCCACGACTTCGAGGGCGCATCGTCGCGCAGGCCCATGCGGTCGTGGTGGCCGACCATGGCGGCACCTTCACCACTCTTCGTCCAGTTGCCGCAGGTCATGTCCTTGTCGGCTGGCGGCGCCGTGCCGTCCTCCAGCGAGCCGGTGAGGATGTCGTGCTGGTTGACCACGAACAGGCGGCTGGGGATGCGCCGTCCGGTCTCCGCCAGGCCGTTGTCGGTGTCGATGCGGTTGTGCGCCGAATGCAGGTCGGCGACGTCGGTGGCGATGCGCGTGCCGGCGGCGTTGAACCATGGGCCTTTGCCGATGCGATCGCGCGCGTTGATGGCTGTCACGCCGCCTGCCGCCTGGACGCTGAGATAGGCGCGCCAGGTCTTGGTGCCGGCGCCGGCCTTTTCCGCCAGCGCCTGGCAATGCGCGTCGGCGCCCGCTACGCCGCCATAGTCGGCGCCCTTGGGACCGCCTGCGCTGGTGATGAAGAAGCTCATGTTGGGAAACTGTGGCGGCTGCTGTTGCGCCGCGGCGTCGCCGCCGGCCAGCACCAGCGGTGCGGCCAGCGCCGCAAGGGTGGATACCGCAATCCTGTGTTTGATGCGCATGACGGCCCCTCCCGTGGACCCGCGTGCCGGGTCTCCTCGTTCATCCCCGACTGTAGCGGGTAGGAAAGCTTAACGCGATTCGCGCGCAGCGGGTAAGGGGCGCAGCTGGTGACGCAGTGAGGATTATGAAACTGCAGGATGCCGGGTATTGTGTCGATGGCGTCTTCGGGCAGCAGGAGCGGCGTCGGGCGATGGGTGCCGTCGGCGGTCGTGGAACGAATGCGTGCGTGGTTCGAGCGTTATTTCCACTGGCCGTTGCATTCACAATTGACAGTTTCGGATCAGGGCAATGACGTGAGGCGCCTATAGTATGCGTCGCGCAGATCGGATTGTGGCGAAGTCATTGCTTCACACATTGTCATTTGCCGAATGAGACTGGCCATGAAGTTTCACGGGTTTCTCGAATATTGTTATCAGTCGCATATCAGGGGTTGGGCTGCCAACGAAACGCTCGAGCCGGTACCGGTCACGGTCGCCGTGGGCGACGCGCCCGCGATCGTCGTGCCGCCCAATCTGCCGCGTCCGGACCTGGAGGCCAGGGGACGCGCACTGATGTCGGGTTTCATGTACATCTTTCCCGAACCGCTGGCGCCTGATGACCGCGTCGTCGTCACGTTGCCGGACGGCACGCACCTGGCCGGCTCGCCCAGCACGGGGCATCGCGCCCGGCTGCGTGAGCTGCTCGACGGCATCGATCTGTCGGTACCCGGCCTTGAGCTCGGCCCGCTCGATCGGCCGATCCTGTCCAAGAGTCGCAGCAAGGTTCTCTACGTCGATCACGCCTCGCGCGAGGACCTGCGCCGCAAATATGCCGCGGCCGACGACCGCGGGACGGTCGATCTCGATCGCATCCGCGATGTCGATATCGTCTGGCGCGGCGGCGCGTTGCGCTCGTTGTTGCCGACAGGATCGCCGATCGCCTGGTGCGTTGCTTCACACGTCATCGAGCACACGCCCGACATGATCGGCTGGCTGCAGGCGATCACCGATGTCCTGACGCAGGGCGGCACGATCAACCTCGCGGTCCCGGACAAGGAGCGCACCTTCGACTGGCGTCGCAGCCCCACCGATCTCAGCGCGTTGATCGCCATGCATCTTGAGGGTCGCGTGACTCCCTCGCCGGCGCAGGTGTTCGACCACATTGCGCTGGCCTCCGACCTCGGCGACGACGGGCCGCTCGCGTTGCAGGAGGCACTGCAACGCGCCCGCAAGGTGGCGCGCCATCCTGATTACGTCGACGTGCACTGCAGCGTCTTCACCCAGCACAGCTTCCTGCTGGCCATGGCCGGCATCGCTGAGCTCGGCCTGGTTGATCTCGCGCTGCGGCGCTTCTTTCCAACGCGCCCCGGCACCAACGAGTTCATCGTGTCGCTGGTGAAGTCCGGCCGCGATGCCGCCGCCAACGCGGCGACGTTCCGCGCGGCGGTGGCCGCGATGGTCGTGCCGTCGCCGTCGCCACCGCGCGAGGCGGCTTCGGCGCCCACCGTCGCGCCGGCGGCCGGCGAGCCCGCACAGTTCCGGGAGTTCATCGATCCCGGCCAGCCGCTGGCGCGCTCCGATTGCTATTTCTACCACTCGTTCGACCTGCCGGGCTTCGGCCATGTCGAGGGCGACTGGGACCTGCGCGGCCGCGAAACGGCCTGCCTCGGCGGCTACGATTTCACGGGCAAGACAGTCTTCGACTGCGGCATCGCCAGCGGGTTCCTCGCCTTCGAGATGGAACGTCGCGGTGCGACCGTCATCGGGCTCGACCTCGATGAAGACGCCGAGCGCACCATGGGGCTGGTCCCGCTCAGCGACTACCCGGGCCGTTTCGGCCAGTCCATGGACTCCATGATCCACCATCGCCGCCAGGCCCAGAAGGCGCTGCGCAACTCCTTCCTGCTGGCGCGCCGCGTGCACAAATCGTCGGTGCGGCTGATGGTCGGCAACATCATGACGTCGGCTGTGCCGGAGGAGGCCGATGTCGCCCTCTTCGGCAATATTCTGCTGCATCTGCGCGATCCCCTGGCGGCGCTGCACAACATCGCTCCCAAGGTGCGCGACGCCATCATCGTCTGCGAGATCCTGGTCGAGCCAGTCCTGACCCTGGAGGCGCCGCCAGCGTTGCTGCTGGCCTCCTTCGGTCCCCAGGCGAGCCCTGTCACGTGGTGGTGGATCTCGCCGAGCTGGCTGTACCGCGTCCTCGGCAGCATCGGCTTCACCGACATCCGGGCCGAGGAACACAAGCTCACGCACAATGTCGACCAGAATGAGGTCCGTGCCTACACCCTCGTCGCGCGGCGGCGTTGACGTCGAAGGGTGCTGCCGAAGCGCCCCTATCGCCGCCGCGGCTGGTGGAACTCGTAGGGCGGATAGGCCCGGCTCGCCGGGCATCGACGGTTACTTGCTGGCATCCTGGACGGCGACGTAACCCGCAGCCCCGTAACGCAAGATCGCCCTATCTGCGGTCAGCAGGGGCACGCCGACATGCCGTGCGGACGCAATGATGATCCGATCGGCAGGATCGCCAAGCGCGTCACCTGGAAGCCGGACGCTGTCCACGGCGATCGACGGCAACAGGGGCGTCAGGCGTACGCCGGGCAAGCCCAATGCCTCGTCGATCCATGCACCAGCCTCCTTCCCGAGTGTCACGCGTCCCTTATGCGCCAGCATGGCGATTTCCCAGGGCGTGATGGCGGACACGTGCAACGCTTCGGCATCGGCGGCGGCATCCATCGCGCGCCGGGCGCGTTTGCCGAGCCGGGCATCATCCTGAACCGCCCATATCAGGACGTGCGTATCAACCAGCATCACGGCTGGCGGTCCATGCCTTGGGGTCGACGGCCGGGCTGAAGGGATCGTCGAAGCGCAATACGGAACCGCGCATGGCGCCGATGATGCTGCGCCGCTTGGCCGGCGGCCGAACGGGCGTCAGGACGGCAACAGGTTTGCCCCGCTTGGTGATGGTGACAGGTTCATGGTCCCGGTTCATCTCGTCGATGACGCGAAGGCATACCGCCTTGAATTCGGCCGCTCCTATCGTCTTGCCCATGATGGTCACCTTAGATGAGAACCTGTACAGGACAGATAGCCATCTCTGCTCGCAAATGCAAGCCAGGCGAGAAGGGATGCTCCAGGCCTACCGCCGCCGCGGCTGGTGGAATTCGTACGGCGGGTAGTCCTTGGCGATGTCGGACACCACCTCGATCACCGCAGGCGCATTGGCGGCCAGCGCCTCCTTGAGCGCACCGCGCAGCGCATCGGCGGTCTCGACCCGCCAGGCGGCGGCGCCGAAGGCGCGGGTGTAGGCCTGGAAGTCGGGATTGGTCAGCACGGCGCCGGCGTGGCGCCCGTCGTACAGCCGCTGCTGGTCGCGCAGCACGTTGCCGTAGGAGGCGTTGTTCACCACCACCGTCACCAGGTTGATGCCGAACTGCATGGCGGTGGCGAGGTCCGAGCCGCCGAACAGGAAGCCGCCGTCGCCGGTGATCGACACCACCGCGCGGTCGGGGTTCGCCACCTTCACGCCCAGCGCCGTCGGAAAACCGTAGCCCAACGTGCCCGAGAATCCCGAGCTGATCAGGCCGCGCGGCTGGTGCACCGGGTAGCCGTACCAGGCGATGTAGCCCAGCTGCGTCACCTCATCGACCACGATGCCGTCATCGGGCAGCACGTCGCGGATGGCCTCGATGTAGCCGTACTGCGGCTGCGCCTTGCGGATCGCCGCCAGCGCCGCTTCCTTCGCCGCCGACACCGCGGTCGTCCACGCCGGATCCTTGCGGCGCGCCACGGTGTCGGTCAGCGCCCGGGCGCCGTCGGCGGCGTCGGCCACGATGGCGACATCGACCGCCTGGCGGCGATGTTCGGCCGGGTCGATGTCGATGCGCGCGATCTTCAGCCCGGACGGCGCCGGGGCCCAGCGTGCGATGGGCACATCCAGCCGCGTGCCGATGCCGATCAGCAGGTCTGTCTTGTCCCACAACTGGAAGCCCGAGACGGTGTTCAGCGACAGCGGATGACGCGAATCGACCACGCCCTTGCCGGTGCGGAACGCCACCACCGGCGCACCGATCTTCTCGGCCAGGGCCAGGATCTCCGGCCCGGCGCCGGCAGCGCCGCCGCCGACCCAGATCATCGGCGCCCGGGCGCCGTTGATCAGCCGCGCCAGCGTCGCGATCTTGTCGGCATCGGGTGCCGGGTGGGCGCGCCGGCCCAGGGGTTCCATGGGCGTCACGTCGGCGCTGGCCGAGAACATGTCCCACGGCATCTCGACCGCCACCGGCCCGGGCCGGCCCGACACCATGGCCTGGAAGGCGCGCGCCATCACCTGCGGCGCGTCCGTCGGATGCTCGATGCGTTCGGCGAACTTCAGCAGCGTCTTCAGCGTCGCGAGCTGGTCGGGCATCTCGTGCAGCTGGCCGCGGCCGCGCCCGATCATGGCGCTGGGCACCTGGCCGGTGATGCACATCACCGGCGCGTTCAGCCCCCAGGCGGTCGTCAGCGCGCCCATGGTGTTCATCACGCCGGGGCCGGGCACCACGGTGAAGGCCGACGGCTTGCCGGTCGATTGCGCGTAGCCCAGTGCCATGTAGGCAGTGGTCTGCTCGTGCCGCGCGTTGATCACCCGCAGCCGGTTGTCGTTGCGTGCGAAGGCATCGAACAGGCCGTACATCTGCACGCCGGGCAGCCCGAAGATCGTATCGATCCCGTGGCGCAACAGTGAATCGACAATGGCGTCGCCGCCGGTCATGCGAGGCATCGGGGGTCCTGGGTAGGCTACGGTCAGCGCGATCTTGGCACGACCCCGCGTCGAGCGGACGGACGGACTGCACGCCCGGCGAGCATGGCAGAGTCCGGCGGCAAGTATGGATGGCCGCACCGCGTCGCCGTGAAGGGCTCCGTGGAACGTGTGACGCGGCGCGCCGTTGCCGTCCCATGACACCCTGCCAGGCGGACCTCGATGCCGCTCGATGCGCCCTCACCGAGCGCTGGGCGCGCGTCCAAACGCACACGGCGGTTCTGGAAACGTTGCGGCAGGGCGATCGTGTCACGCGGGGCGTGGAAGAGCGCCTGGCGTTCGAGCTCAAGGTTTTGGAGCTGATGAAAGTCCGCGTCGATGTTATCGCCGATGCGCTTTTCTCGGCTGATCCTCTTTAATCGCCATGGTCCGGTGCCGTCGTGCGGACAGGCCCGGGGCGGTCGATGGACGATGCGGCGCCGTGCAGAAGAGAACGATCTCCTGACGTCCGATCAACTCTCCCGCCGGTCCTTCGACACCGAGGAACGGCGCGTCCCCCTCGAGCCGTCGGCACGCTTCCCGCAGCGCCTCGTCCTTGCTGGCATGACGGGGGCCGTAGGACCGGTTGCCTGGTGACCGTGGATCCATCGTGATCACGCGCCAGCCCATGTGACGGGCGGTTTGACTGGAGGGCATGGGTTTCCTCCATTGAGGGGGCAGCAGGGGCGGCGCTGCCCATGCCGGAACAACGGTCGCCTGGCCGCCTCGCATGCGGCCATCGAACTGGTCACCTTCAACAGGCTTCTCCGCTCGACCTGCTGCCATTGTCGAACGCCTCGCCTGCAGGCGTGTTGCCGCGACATTTCGGTGTTATTGGATCGATCCCGCAGTCGAACGACTACTGCTGCGGCCGCGCGGGCGGCTTGGGAGCCGGCGTCTGCGGGCCCGGCGATCCCTTGGTCTTGCCGTCCAAGGGCACTTTGGGCGGCGCCGGGTCGGGCTTGGGATCCCCACTGTTCTGCGAGCCCGACCATCCGGTCGGTTCGTTGGGTGCGCCAGGCGGTGCCTTGTCGGTCGCCTTGCCGGGTCCGGTGGTGGGTGCCGGGGTTTGGGCGATGCTCTCGAAATTGAACGCGTGCGCGGCCAGCAGCGCAAAGAATGCGGTTCGGTACATCGGATGCCCTCTCGGCGTGGTCATCCGCTAACGCCATGGACCCCTGCACGTTGCCGCGGCCGGACTGAGTTGCCGTGGCCTGGGCCTGGAACGCTACACCGCCACCCGAGAGGGTGGCGGTGTGCGGAGGACGCAGGATCCCGCGGTCGCGACGCGGGAGGCCGTCGATGGACGCGCCGTACTGTTGGCGCGAGACCAGGGAACGGTAGCTATGGCCTTGCCAGCCTGGCGACGCAGTCGTCGTAGGCGGCTGTGCCGGATCGGTAGCCACGCGTGACGCAGGCATCGCTGGCACTGGCTGGCGCCGGAGTCACGACCGTTGGCGCCGGCGCCGGTGCCGGCGTGACCACTTTCTCCTCCTCCCGGAACGAGCATGCGCCGACCAGCGCGCACACCGATGCAACGGTCAAAAGTCCTTTGAACAGCATGAATGCCTCCAGTCTGGCTGAGGCGTGACCATGTCACGCGCATCGCCGGGGTTCCGATACCGCCAAGTCAACGGACCGTACGGCGCGGGTGTTCCCGGTGCCGACGGCGTCACAGAGATGACTCAGGGACCGAAGCAGGGGCGGGATGTCGGACCAGGTTGTCCGGGCTGCGACAGGTGTTGATATGATCAAGACAGGATGGTTTTACTCCCGGACCCGTCTCCCCTTGAGGCCGGACGCAGCCGTGCCCGAGGCCGCGGCCTGCGAGAGCGCGCGTCCGACGGCGTAGAGCTTGCGCAGCGTCGCCTCGAAGATCCGGCTCTCTTCCGGGCTGAGGCAGGCGCGGAAGGCCTCGTCGCGCTCCTTGGCATCGGCCATCAGGTCGCGGTACAGGGCCTCGCCGCGACGGCTCAGCGTCAGGTCAACCGCACGGCCGCCGGCCGGCGATGCCCTGCGGATCACCAGGCCACGCTTGACCAGCGACGACACGGCGCGGCTCATCTGCGCCTTGTCGAGGCCGGCGGAACGCGCCAGTTGATTGAGCGACTGCGGCGCGTGCGCGGCCAGCAGGGCCAGCGTACGCCACTCCTGCAGGGTCACGCCGAAGCGCTGGAAGCGCAGGGCTGCGCTGTGCGACATCGCGTTGGCGGTGCGGCCGACACGATACGACAACAGCTCGCGGATCGTGACGTTCTCTTCCGCCTTCAATGCCGATGTCGCCCGTGCCATGCGCCTCTCTGCCTGTGATTTTCTTCCCCTTCGGCGGAAGGGGCAGGACAGCGATAGTCTCTCCCGCCTCTGTTGACAACATCAACACTGTGTTGATATTGACAACACCTGAACACTGACATCGGCAACCTCTGTCGTCCCGGGTTAGCGCGGGATCTGTCGCGTTACTGCCATGCCCAAGCCTCTGACCGGCCGCGTGCCGCCCGACACCATCCGTCGCACCGATCTGCCGCGGCTGTCGGCCGAGCTGCGGCTGCGCTACGCCGCCCTCGACGACCTGACCGGCGCCGTGTCGGACGCGATGGACAATCTCGGCCTGTTCGGCGCCGTGCCGGCCTCGACCCTGGTGCCCACCCTGCCGGGCAAGCGCCTCGTCGGCCAGGCGGTTACCGTGCGCAACGTCGAGCGCAGCGACGGCCCCACCCGCGCTGCCGCCGCCGGCAAGGGGCGTATGGGTGAGCACGAGGCCTATAACCAGGCCGAGCCGGGCGACGTCGTCGTGATCGAGGGCCTCACCGGCATTTCCAACATGGGCGGCCAGTCGGCGGCACTGGCGCATCGCTCGGGTTGCGCCGGCGCGATCATCGACGGTTCGTTCCGCGATCCCGACTCCTCGCGCGAGCGCGGCTTCCCGATCTGGTCGCGCGGTGTGACGCCGATCACCGGCAAGTGGCGGCTGGAGACGGCCGAGATCAACGGCCGCGTGCGCATCGCCGGTGTCGCGGTCGATGCCGGCGACCTGGTGGTGGCCGACGAAGCCGGCATCGTCTTTGTGCCCTTCGCGCAGGCTGAGGTGGTGATCGCCGAGGCCGAGAAGATCGATCGTGGCGATACGAAGCAGAAGGCCGACATCGCCGCCGGCGTCGACCTCGCGACCTTGGCCGCCACACGATACAAGTAGCGGGAGACAGTTGATGCGGGTCGAAACGGACGTTGCCGTCGCGTGCAGCGTGCAGGGCGCCGACATCCTGGGCGAGGTGCCGCTGTGGTGCGGCCGTACGCGCCGACTGTGGTGGACCGACGTGCGGCGTCCGGCGATCCAGTCCTACGAGCCCGCGACCGGCCGCCACCAGGCGCTGCGCATGCATCCCGATATCGTCAGCGGCTCGATCGCGCTGCGCGAGAAAGACGGCCTGCTGCTGGCCGCTGCCACCGGGATTTACACCTTCGATCCCGCCAGCGGCCAGCCGCCGCAGCGCATCGCCGATCCGATCGGCGGCGCGCCCGGCATGCGGCTCAACGACGGCAAGTGCGACCGGCGCGGCCGCTTCTGGGTCGGCAGCATGCACGACACTGACCGCAGCAAGACCGGCGTGCTCTATCGTGTCGATCCCGATGCGCGCTGCACGGCGATGCTCGACGGCTTCGTGCTGCCCAACGCGATCTGCTGGAGCCCGGATGACCGCACGATGTATTTCGCCGATACCCACAACCAGGTCATCTGGGCCTTCGACTACGACATCAACGCCGGCGCGATTGCCAACCGGCGCGTCTTCAAGGACTGGACGCACCAGGTCGGTCGGCCCGACGGCGCCACGGTCGATGCCGAGAGCTTCGTGTGGAACTGCATGGTCGCCAGCGGCCAGCTGATCCGGCTGGCGCCCGACGGCCGAGTCGATCGCGCCATCCAGCTGCCGGTCACCAACCCGACCTGCCCGGCGTTCGGCGGCGAGGACCTGCGCACGCTTTACATCACCAGCCATTCCCAGCGCCTGCCGCCCCAGCAGCTGGCGCGCGAGCCGCTGGCCGGCGCATTGCTGACGCTCGACGTCGGCGTACGCGGCCTGCCCGAACCACGGTTCGGCGGGTGATACACGACAATTAAAGGAGGGCGTCTTGCGTAACCTTTGGCAGTCGTTGTGCCGTCTCGATCGTTCTTACCTTCCCCCGCTTGCGGGGGAAGGTGCCCGAAGGGCGGATGGGGGGCGTTGCAACGAAGGCGTTGCAAGCTTGGTGCGCCGGCTCTGTTCGAACATCCCCCATCCGCCCCTGCAGGGCACCTTCCCCCGCAACCGGGGGAAGGTAGGAAGCCGCAAAAGCTCAGGACGACAGGGTGCCGTGGCCGCGGCGCTGCTCGTCCTCGGCCAGTGGAGCGCGCCCGCCCACGCCGCGCCCGAGACAGTGAAGATGATCGTGCCGTTCGCGGCCGGCGGGCCGGCCGACCTGATCGCGCGTGTCGTGGCGCCCGGGCTGAGCGAGGCATTGGGCAAGACGGTGGTGGTCGACAACCGCGGCGGCGCCGGCGGCACCATCGGCGCCAACGTGGTGGCCAAGGCGGCGCCCGACGGGCTCACCCTGCTGCTCACCACCTCGTCGCTGGTGCTGAGCGCCGGCACCACGCCCAAATTGCCTTACGATCCGCGCAAGGATCTGACACCGGTCTACCTGCTAGGCGAGGTGCAGAGCATGCTGGCAGTGCGCGCCGATCTGGGCGTGAGCAACCTTGCCGAGCTCACCGCCAAGGCGCGCAGCGGCAAGCTCAACTACGGCTCCACCGGCGTCGGCGGCACCATGCATGTCGCCGCCGAACTCTACGCCAAGACCATCAAGACGCCGCTGGTGCACGTGCCCTATCGTGGCGCCGGGCCGGCGCTGCTCGACCTGGTGGCCGGCACCATCGACCTGGTGAACGCCGACGTGCCGGTGCTGAAGCCCTACATCACCGAGGGCCGCATCAAGGGCATCGTGATCTTCGACACCAGGCGCGCGCCGTTGCTGCCCGACATCCCCACGGCGCCGGAAGCCGGCATGCCGGAACTGCAGCTCACCAACTGGTACGGCGTGCTGCTGCCGGCGGCAACGCCGCCGGCGCTGCGTCAGCAGATCGCCGCGGCGCTGGCCAAGGTGGTGCAGCAACCCGACGTCGCCGCACGCCTGGCCGAGGCCGGCTTCAGCAACCCCAGGGACACATCAGGCTTCCAGTCCCGGCTGGACGCCGACTTCGAGCGTTGGATCCCCTGGCTGCGCGACGCCAACATCCGCACGGAGTAGCTCATCATCCTCCCCAGCTGCGCTGGGGAGGTGCCCCGAAGGGGCGGAGGGGAGCCGACGTGGTTTTGATAACTGAGACCACGTGGGCTCCCCCTCCGGCCTTCGGCCACCTCCCCCAACTGCGTTGGGGGAGGGCCACTCCCACCACCCAGGCCCGTCGATGATCTTTGAGCAACGTTGAGGCGTCGTCATGCCATCCGCTCCACCGCCGCTGGCCGACATCGCGCGCAACC
>Ga0187894_10001588_pt1 | contig 28861 bp, 29 predicted proteins | sample GBC1701081metaG_FD_136650 | JGI IMG/M metagenome (GOLD analysis project Ga0187894, IMG submission 136650) | White microbial mat communities from a lava cave in the Kipuka Kanohina Cave System on the Island of Hawaii, USA - GBC170108-1 metaG ...
CTCGCGTCGATCGTCGGGCGCGTGGGCGCCGGCATCGTGTCCGATCGGCTGGGGAGCAAGCGAACGCTGGTGAGCATGCTCGTTGCGCAGGCGGCCATGATCCCGTTCTACCTGGTCGCGTCGAGCGCGGAATCGCTCTGGAGCCTCTCGGTCGCCTTCGGCCTGGCCTACGGCGGGGCGATGCCGCTCTACGCCGTGATCACCCGGGAATACTTCGGCGAGGCGGTCATGGGCATGGCCTATGGCTGGGTGTTCTTCATCTCCTGCATCGGGATGGGGCTTGGATCGTTCGCGGGAGGCGCCGTGTACGACGCCTTCGGCTCCTACCGGGGCCTGTTCGTGGGCTCGTTCGCCATCGGCGCCGTGGCGGCCATGCTCTCCATGACCTTGCGTCCGTCAGCGCAGGTCCGCCTGAGTCCCGCCTAGCGCCCGGCGGCCCCGAATGTCTCGGCCGACGCCCCGCAAGTGGGGTTTCACGTTGACAGAATCGGCGTTCTTTGTTAAGAGTTGCCAACGCTTTCACCCTCGCTGCTGGGGCTCAACCCACTCGACGTCCGGCATTGCCGCCTCTGGCATCACGGAACGGTCCCAGACGCCAAGGGGTTTACTTGTCCGGGAAGGAGGGGAGTCCTACACCCGGCACGAGTTCGACATATATGATCTGGGCCGCGAGGCCCGCTACCAGGCGAGGAGGAGCCAATGAAGACTCGGAAACTCGATGGGGGCACGGCCCGCATCGCTCATGTGACACGCCGCGGTCTGCTCAAGGGCGGCGCAGCGGTCGGGATCGCGGCCGGCCTCGAGGGCATCGTGCGGGCGGGACGCGCCCCCGCATACGCGCAGGGCACGCGAATCAACGTGCTCCGGTGGGTCGATTTCATTCCCGCCTGCGACGTGGAGCTGAAGCGGCAGGCCGGCGACGCCTCCAAGGCGCTGGGCGCGGAGGTCGTCTTCGAGTTCATCAACGCGAACGACCTCCAGCCCCGGATCACGGCGGCCATGCAATCCCAGGCGGGCCCCGACATCATCCAGATGCTCCACAACTGGCCCCATCTCTACGAGAACGGGCTCGTGGAGGTGTCGGATCTGGTCGAGTGGCAGGTCAAGGAGCAGGGCGCCCTGTACGCCCAGTCCGAGGCGACGACGAAGGTCGGCAGCCGCTACATGGCGCTGCCGCACGGCATCGTGCCCGGCCTCATCGCCTATCGCAAATCGCTGTTCGACGAGGTCGGGGCCACCACGTTCCCCAAGACCTACGAGGATCTGCGCCAGGTCGGCGCGAAGCTCAAGAAGAAGGGCCGTCCGCTCGGACAGACGCTCGGCCACACGTTCGGCGATGCGCCGGGCTGGGCGTATCCCCTCATGTGGAACTTCGGCGGCATGGAGACCGACAAGAGCGGCAAGACGGCCATCGACAGCAAGGGGTCGGTCGACGCCGTGAAGTTCATGGCCGCCATGTGGAAGGACGCCTGCGACGAGGGCGGCCTCGCCTGGGACGACACCAACAACAACCGCGCGTTCCTGGCCGGCGAGATCAGCGCCACGCTGAACGGCGCGTCGATCTACATCGCCGCCAAGCGCGGGCAGGACAAGATCAAGGACGACAAGGGCGAGCCGATGGTGCGCGACATCCAGCACGGGCGGCTGCCCGCGGGGCCGGCCGGCCAGTGGAGCTATCACGCCGCCTTCTCGCACAGCGTGATGAAGTACGGGAAGAACCCCAAGCTCGCCAAGGACCTCCTGAAGTGGCTCCACGGCAAGGAGCAGTACGGCAAGTGGTTCCAGGTGGCCGAAGGGTTCTCCGTGGGCTCGACCAAGTTCTGGGAGCAGCATCCGCTCTGGAACACGATCGACGAGCCGATGAAGGGCTTCCGGACGGCTCCCGACAACTCGAGGATGATCGGCTTCGCCGGGCCGCCGTCGGCGAAGGCCACGGAGGTGTACTCGAAGTACATCATCGTGGACATGTTCGCGAAGGGCGTCCAGGGGACCAAGCCCGAGGATTCCGTCAAGTGGGCGGCCGGCGAGCTGAAGAAGATCTACGGGTAGCCGGTGAAGAACGCGCTCTCCGGGGGATCGGGTGGCGCCGCCCGCATCGAGGTGGCGCTGCCCCATGCCCGGACCTCCCGGCCGTCGGGGTTCACCCGATTCCTCGAGAGCGAACGCCTGCTCGCCTTCCTGCTGCTCACGCCGACCGTCGTCCTGCTCGGGCTGTTCATCGCCTATCCGTTCGTCATGGGCGTGTGGCTCGCGCTCACCAGCACGAGCGTGGGCAACATCGGACAGTTCGTCGGCCTCGCCAACTTCGTCAAGGCGTGGAACGACTCGATCTTCCGCACGGCGTTCTGGAACACGGGCTTCTACACGTTCTGGGCCACGATCTTCAAGCTGGCGCTCGGCATGTGGCTCGCGCTGCTCCTCAACCGGCATTTCCGGGGCAAGCGCATCGTCCGCGCCTCCATGCTGCTGCCGTTCATCGTGCCCACCGTGCTCAGCACGTTCGCGTGGCGGTGGATGTTCGACCCGACCTTCAGCGTGCTGAACTGGCTCCTGTACCAGACGGGCTTCATCACCACCAAGCTGCCGTTCCTGTCCGACGGGACCTACGGCATGTGGTGCGCCATCGTCGTCAACACGTGGCGGGGCATGCCGTTCTTCGCGATCACGCTCCTGGCCGGCCTCCAGACGATCAGCCCCGATCTCCAGGAGGCGGCCTCGCTGGACGGCGCCAATGGCTGGAAGCGCTTCTGGCACGTGACGTGGCCGCTGCTCAAGCCCGTCACGCTCGTGGTGGTGGTCTTCTCGGTCATCCAGACGTTCTCGGACTTCCAGCTCATCTACGTGCTGACGGGCGGCGGCCCGGCCAACGCGACGCATCTCCTCGCGACGTACGCGTACCAGATCGGCGTCGCGACGGGCCTGCTCGGCGAGGGCGCGGCGATCTCGCTGTTCATGCTGCCAGTGCTGTTCCTGGTGGTCTGGATCCAGCTGAGATATCTGCGCCGCCTGGAAGGCCCCTGATGACCGCGGCCGACGCACACCACCTGGATCAGCCACGCGCGGTGGTCCGACGGGGCACGGACGCGGGCTCGCTCGCGTCGCCAACGATGAGTGCAGCTGACGCACACTTCCCGGATGAGCCGAGCGTAGCAATCCGGCGGGGCACGGGCGGGCGACAGCCCGGGTGCCCGTGGCCTAGGCAGGAAACAACAAGATGATCGAACAGAAATGGAAGAAGTGGGTCTTCTTCTACATCCCGCTCACCTTGTTCGTGATCGGCACGTTGTTTCCGTTCTACTGGATGTTCATCACGTCGATCCGGCCGGATTCGGAGCTGTACCGCTCGTGGCGCGCGGCCAACAACACGCCGTTCTGGACGCTCCAGCCGACGCTCGAGCACTTTCGCGACCTGATGGCGAAGACGACGTTCCCGCAGTGGCTGTGGAACACGTTCTTCATCGCGTGCGCGTCGACGCTGATTTCGCTGTTCTGCGGGCTCCTCGCGGGCTACGCGCTCGGGCGCTTGAAGTTCCCCCTCGCCGGGACCCTCGGCACCAGCATCTTCGTCACCTACCTGGTGCCGCCGACCCTGTTGTTCATCCCGCTCGCGAACATCATCCGGACCTTCCAGCTCGGCGACACGCCCTGGGCCCTGATCCTGACCTATCCCACGTTCCTGATCCCGTTCTGCACCTGGCTGCTCATGGGGTATTTCAAGACGATCCCGAAGGAGCTCGAGGAGTGCGCGCGCATCGACGGCGCCACGCGCTTCGGCGCCATGGTCCGGATCATCTTCCCGATCGCGGTGCCGGGCATCCTGTCCGCTGGCATCTTCGCGTTCACCCTGTCGTGGAACGAGTTCATCTACGCGCTCGTGTTCCTGTCCTCGCCGGACAAGAAGACGGTGCCGGTGGGGGTGGTGTCCGAGCTGATCCGCGGCGACATCTACTTCTGGGGACAGCTCATGGCGGGGGCGCTGCTCGGCTCGATCCCGGTGGCCCTCGTCTATTCGTTCTTCGTCGAGTACTACGTCACCGGCCTCACGGGCTCCGTGAAGGGGTGACGAAAGCGCCCGGAGCACCCGACTCCGGGGAACCTATTTGAGGGGGAGAGCGACATGGCACAGGTGGTCTTGAAGGATCTCAACAAGAAGTTCGACGAGGTGCACGCCGTCAAGGACGTGAACCTCACCATCCGGGACAAGGAGTTCATGGTCTTCGTCGGCCCGTCGGGCTGCGGCAAAACCACGACGCTCCGGATGGTGGCGGGGCTCGAGGAGATCAGCTCGGGCGAGATTTCGATCGGCGAGCGCGTCGTGAACGATCTGCCGCCGAAGGATCGGGACATCGCGATGGTGTTCCAGAACTACGCGCTCTATCCGCACATGAGCGTGTACGACAACATGGCCTTCGGCCTCAAGATGCGAAAGTTCCCCAAGCCCGAGATCGCCAAGCGCGTCCAGGAGGCGGCGGAGATCCTCGGCATCCACGAGCTGCTCAAGCGCAAGCCGCGCCAGCTCTCGGGCGGCCAGCGACAGCGCGTCGCCGTCGGCCGCGCCATCGTCCGCCACCCGCAGGTGTTCCTCTTCGACGAGCCGCTCTCGAACCTGGACGCCAAGCTCCGCGTGCAGATGCGCGTCGAGCTGAAGCGCCTGCACGAGCGCCTGGAGACCACGGCGATCTACGTCACCCACGACCAGGTCGAGGCGATGACGCTCGGCAGCCGCGTCGTGGTCATGAAGGATGGCTACGTCCAGCAGGTCGGCGAGCCCATGGAGATCTACAGCCGGCCCCAGAACAAGTTCGTCGCCGGGTTCATCGGTTCCCCCGCGATGAACTTCGTCCCGACCACGCTGACCGAGCAATCCGGCGCGATCTACGCCGAGGCCAGCGGGCTCAAGGTGAAGGTGCCGGCAGACCGCACCGCGCGCCTCGCCGCCTACAAGGGGCAGACGGTGACGCTCGGCATCCGGCCGGAAGACCTCCGGGTCAGCACGGGTGCCGATCCAAACGATCAGACGTTCGACGCCGTCGTGGACGTGGTCGAGCCGCTGGGCTCGGAGATCCTGCTCGACGTCACGGTGGCCGGGCAATCCGTGGTCGCCCGCGTCGAGCCGAGCGTTCGGGCGCGGGCCCACGAGAAGATCAAGATGACGTTCGTCCCCGAGCGCACCCACTTCTTCGACACGAAGACCGAAGCGGTCATCAAGTAGAGCGAGGCGTCGGGGAACCCCCGCGTCGGCGGCGGGTTCCCCTTGACGGCGCAGGCGAGTCGGCGTCGTCGACGCGGCGACGAGTTGAGCCGAACGGAGCTTGACAAGGTCCGGGGCCGAGGCTACTAAGGGGGAAACGCGTCCCCTCGCAAGGAGGTGGAACCGACCGGGCTGCCGCTTTTCCGTCCTCGCTCGACGCGAGCGACATCACCGACATTGCCGTCAAGGAGTCATACGCATGGACACGACCCCGCCTCGGGTATCCCGTCGTCACTTCCTTGCCACCAGCGCCGGCGCGACCGCCGGCATCGCCTCGTGGGTCGCACTCGGCAAGGCGCCCGCCTTCGCCCAGAAGCGCGAGCTGACCTTCCTCAGCTGGAACCACTTCGTCCCCGCCTCGGACGACGAGCTGCGCAAGCAGGCGGAGGCCTTCGGCAAGCAGGCCGGGGTCACGGTGCGGGTGGACACGATCGCCCATCTGCAGCTGCCCGCGAAGCGAGCAGCGGAAGCCGCCGCGCAGTCCGGTCACGACCTGCTCCTCACCGGCGGCGCCGACCCGTTCATCTTCGAGAGCCAGCTCGCCGACGTCGCCGACGTGATCGACGTGGAGGGCAAGAAGTACGGCGGCTGGTATCCGTTTGCCGCCGAGTGCGGGCAGACCAAGTCCGGGTGGCGGGCGGTCCCCTGGTTCTGGATCTCGTTCCCCGCGACCTACAACATGGCGCACTTCAAGAAGGCCGGCCTCGAGGTGCCGAAGACCTGGGACGAGCTGCTCAAGCACGGCCGTGTCTTGAAGAAGCAGGGCAATCCGGTGGGGATCCCGATCAGTCACTGCGGCGACGCCAACACGACGTTCTGGTCGGTGCTGTGGAGCTATGGCGGCAAGGTGCTCGAAGCCGACGGCAAGACCGTCGCGATCAACTCCGACAAGACGGCGCAGGTGATCGAGTGGTACAAGGAGCTCTACAAGGACGCGATGGAGCCCGAGGTCCTGTCCTGGGACGACGCCTCCAACAACCGCTTCATCCTCTCGGGCAAGGGCTCGTGGATTCACAACCCGATCAGCCCGTACAACGCCGCCCTCGCCAACAAGCAGCCGATCGCCGACGACATCAACCACCACAACAGCCCCGGCGGGCCGGCCGGCATCCACTCGGCGCCCCCGATCAACATGATCAGCCTCTGGAAGTTCTCGAAGAACCAGGACGTCGCCAAGGACTTCATCAAGTTCCTCTTCGTGAAGGAGAACTACGACGCGTGGATCGTCGCGTCGAACGCCTTCAACCATCCCCCGCTCCGGAATCTCGCCGACCACCCGATCTGGGCGCGCAATCCGAAGTTCGCCATGCTGCCGAAGGAGGCGGAATACGCGCATCCGCGCGGCTGGCCCTCCAAGCCGAACGACGCCGTGGGGCGCATCGAGGTCAACTACACCTTGCCCGATATGGTGGCCAAGGCCGTCAACGGCATGCCGACGAAGCGCGCCATGGAGTGGGCGCAGGAGCAGGTGGCGCTGGCCGTGAAGGGTCAGCTCAAGACGTCGGGGAGCTGACGTGGCCGTCGGCCCGCGCGTTCTCGAGGCGGCCGGCGCGCCCGGCGTCGGTCGCCTCGCGCGGCTCCGCGAGTGGTGGGAGCGCGAGGATGTCTTCGGTTATGGCCTGATCCTTCCGGCGCTCGCCCTCCTCGTGTCGCTCGTGGCCTTCCCGTTCGGGATGGCGATCTACTTCAGCCTTTCGGACTACTGGGTCGGCTCGCCAGGCGGCTTCGTCGGGCTCGAGAACTACCGCGCGATCTTCGCCAACGAGATGTTCCGCCAGACGGTCCAGAACTCGTTCGTGTTCACGGCGATCGCGCTCTCGTTCAAGACGGTGCTCGGCGTCTGGCTCGCCGTGCTGCTCGCGCGCAACCTGCCGTTCAAGCGCGTGATCCGCGGCGCGGTGCTGCTGCCCTTCGTCATCCCGACCGCGCTCTCCACGCTCGGCTGGTGGTGGATGTTCGACTCGCTCTACAGCGTGGTCAACTGGACGGGCATCCGGCTGGGCATCATCAGCCCCCCGGGGCCGAACTGGCTCGGCCAGGCGGCGTATGCCATGACGGCGGTCATCATCGTCAACGTCTGGCGCGGGCTCCCCTTCTTCGCGATCACGACGCTGGCCGGGCTCGTGGCCATCCCGCGCGAGTTCTACGAGGCGGCCGAGGTCGACGGCGCCACCCCGTGGCAACGGTTCTGGCGCGTGACGCTGCCCCTCTTGAAACCCGTGCTGGCCGTCGTCATCCTGTTCTCGACCATCTTCACGTTCGCCGACTTCAACATCGTCTACGTGCTCACGCGGGGCGGGCCCGTCAACACGACGCACCTCTTCGCCACCCTCGCCTATCAGGTCGGGCTCAACGGCGGCAACCTCGGCCAGGGCGCGGCGATCGCGCTCTGCCTGTTCCCGCTGCTCGGCGTGATCGTGTTCCTCCAGCTCCGCTTCATCCGGAAGGAGTAGCTCGATGGCCAGCGCGACCAGCCGGAGCGTCCAGATCCGCTCCGTTGCCTTCAGCTACGCCAATCTTCTGCCCTTCGTCTTCTTCGCGTTGTTCCCGTTCTACTTCATGTTCGTCACGTCCTTCAAGTCGAACGCCGAACTGTACAACTTGAAGTCGATCCCGTTCACCGTGCAGGCGCCTGTGGTCGAGCACTACACGTTCCTGTTCTTCCGGACGGAATTCTTCACCTGGATGAAGAACAGCCTGCTCGTCGCCGTGCTCGCCACGAGCGCCTCCGTGGTGATCTCCATCCTCGCGGGATACAGCCTCTCGCGGCTCCGCTTTCGGGGCGCCGGCAGCTTCGGCACCGCCATCTTCATCAGCTACCTCGTGCCGCCGACGCTGCTGTTCCTGCCGATGTCGCAGGTCGTGACGTGGCTCGGCCTCGCCGACACCGTCTGGTCCCTCGTCGTCACCTACCCGACCATCCTGGTGCCCTTTTGCACGTGGCTCCTGATGGGCTATTTCCGCACGATCCCGCGCGAGGTCGAGGAGTGCGCGCTCGTCGACGGCGCCTCGCGCATGCAGACGCTCTGGCGCATCGTGCTGCCCATGGCGATCCCCGGGATCATCTGCGCGCTCCTGTTCAGCTTCACGCTGTGCTGGAACGAGTTCACGTACGCGCTGACGTTCATCTCGCAGTCGTCCAACAAGACGGCGGTCGTGGGCGTGACTGCCGACCTCATCCGCGGCGACATCTACTACTGGGGCTCCTTGATGGCGGGCGCCGTGCTCGCGAGCGTGCCGATCGTCGTCTGCTACGTGTTGTTCCTCGACTACTACGTCTCGGGCCTCACGGCCGGGGCCGTGAAGGGCTAGCCGGGCCCGCGACAAGGGGCCATCTGCTTCGTTGGCGCCCGTTCTCCGCCGCTCGTGAGGCAGCGCTGGCTCTTCGTCGTCTTCGGGCCGGCGCTCTTGCTCCTGCTCGGCAGCATCATCGCGCTGATCGTCCTGCCTCACCCGGTTCCCAAGAAGGCGACGCCGACTCAGCGGCTGTATCTCACGCAATGCGCGGGCTGTCACGGCGCCAACGGTCGCGGCTCGTGGCGCGCGACGCTGTTCCTGATGCGCCCTGGGGATCTCGGCGATCCACGGACGCTCGCGGGCAAGCGCGACGACTACCTGTTCGACCTGATCAAGGGCGGCGGCGCGACGATCGGCAAGCCCGGGATGCCGGCGTTCGGCTATCACCTGAGCGACGAGCAGATCCGAGAGCTGGTGGCCTACGTTCGGGCGCTGCCCCGGCCGCAATGAACGACGCGCCCCCGACGACCGAACGGTGGCCGGCGGCCGGGAAATCCGGTACCATCCCGGCCGAACGCACGCAATCCTCACGGAGGGACGACAACCCCATGGCGACATCGCGAGTGACAGTGGGACTGCTTCATCCTGGCGAGATGGGCTCGGCGGTCGGCGCCACGCTGGTGGCGAGCGGCGCGCGGGTCGTCTGGGCCTCAGACGGCCGGAGTCAGGCGACTCGAGCCCGGGCCGCCGAGCTCGGCCTCGAGGACGCCGGCTCGCTGGCCGCGGTGGCAGCGGCGAGCAGCGTCATCGTCTCGGTGACGCCGCCCCACGGCGCGCCGGATCTCGCCACCGCCGTCGCCAGGCTCGGCTTCCGGGGTCTTTACGTGGATGCCAACGCCGTCGCCCCGGCGACGGCGCGACGCATCGGCTCGATCGTGGAAGGAGCGGGCGCTCGTTTCGTCGACGGTGGCATCATCGGGCCCGCCAATCGCAAGCCGGGCGCGGCGAGGCTCTATCTGTCCGGCGAGCGCGCCCCCGACGTGGCGCCGCTCTTTGCGGCCGGGCCCATCGACGCGATCGTGCTCGACGCCCCGTCGGGCGCGGCGTCGGCGCTCAAGATGGCGTACGCCGGCTGGACCAAGGGCAGCCAGGCCCTGCTCGCCACCATGCGGGCCTTCGCCCTCGCCGAGGGCGTGGAGGACGCGCTACTCGCGGAGTGGAAAATCTCCCAGCCCGAGCTCCCGGCCCGTTCGGAACGCGCCTACCGCGACAACGCGCGCAAGGCGTGGCGTTTCGTCGGCGAGATGGAGGAGATCGCGGCGTCGTTGAAAGCGGCCGGACTCCCGCCGGAGTTCCACGAAGGAGCCCGAGAAATCTACACGCGCCTCTCCGACTACAAGGACACGACCGAAGGGCCGACGATCAGCGAAGCGGCGGCAACGCTGCTTTCGCGGAAGGCCTGACGAGGCTCGGCAGAGTCACGAGTGAGTTCGGAGGGGGCCCTCGACGGGCCCTCTCCGAATCGCTCAGGGCAACTTCTTGATCTCGACGACCAGCAACGTGTCCGGAGCCTGGCGCACCGTCAGGCGAACTCGGTCCCCGGGATGCAAGTCGGCGCGATCGAGCACGTCCTTCGACTCGACGAGGAAGGCCATCGAGCCCATCTCGTCCATGAGCCCGGGCACGGCCTCGTGCTTCACGAGGAGCAGGGTGTCGCTCGCGCGGCTCTGAACGACGCCGCTGACCCGATAGAGTCCTCGGGCAGGATAGATCGCGCGATAGTTCGCCCAGATCGCTGCCGCGAAACCCGTGAACAGCACGGCGAACAGCACCGGCGCCGCCCAGCGCTTCGTCGACGACAAGGCGCGCGAGCGGCGCCTCGAGCGCTAGTATTCGAACTGGGACTTGTTCGGGACCCTGGCCACCTGCTCGGGCGTCACGATCCAAGACCCGGCGCAGCCCTCGTTGAAGAACGACACGGCCTCGCGATAGGCGTTCCCGAACGTGAGGAGCAGGAGCCCTCCCGCGACCAGCGTGCCCGCGCCGCAGATGATCGCTTTGCCGGGCACGTAGACGACGTTCACGAAGCCAGCACCAACCTTGGCCGCGGTGCCAGCCCTCGGGGGCTCGGCCTCCGATGCCTCCGGCTGCATGGATTGCATCGTCGATTGCGTCTGCATGGGCTGCATCGTCGACTGCGCCATCGCGTGCGTCGGGGCCATGATCCCCACCGCGGTGACGACCCCTACGAGGAATGCGCTGATCCACTTCGAGCCGCTCATCCCGTGGCCTCCTCTTCTCCCGCCCGACTCCGGACCGATCTCATCGCCGAACGCAGCGCCACTATAGCAAACGAGCCCGCCGGGCACCAACCCGCGAGCCGGGAAAACGGGGCTCCTCGAGTGGGCCGCGGTGCTATCATTCGTCGCGCAGGTCGCTCGAATCCCCGGCTCCCCATTCCCATGCCAAGGAGGCTCGCATGAAGATCGTCCGGTACTCCCAGAACGGCCAGTCGCCGCGCCTGGGCGCCCTCGTCGGCGCCGATCGCGTCATGGATCTCGAGTCGAGCGCCGCGGCCTATCTCGCGTCCAGGGGCGTCGTCCGCGCCGGCGTCATCGCCGCCGCGCTCTTTCCCCACACGAGCACACGGAGCTTCCTCGAGGGCGGCAGCGCGAGCCTGGACATGCTCGCGGCCATGACGGACGCAGCCAAGAGCGGCGCCTACCAGCCCGTCACCCACCCGGTCGGCGCCGTGCGGCTTCACGCCCCGATCGCCGACCCGGGAAAGTTCATCTGCATCGGCCTCAACTACAAGGACCACGCCGCCGAGACCAACAATCCCGCCCCCAAGGAGCCGCCCGTCTTCCCGAAGTGGAACAACGCCATCCTGGACCCTGGCGAGCCGATCCTGCGTCCTCGCGGCGAGAAGACGCTCGACTGGGAGGTGGAGCTCGGGGTGGTCATCGGCCGGACGGCGCGCTTCGTCAAGCGGGAGCACGCCCTCGACTACGTGTACGGGTACACGATCATCAACGACGCGAGTGCCCGCGACTTCCAGTTCCACACGACCCAGTGGGGCGCCGGCAAGATCGGCGACACCCTGGCGCCGGTGGGGCCGTACATCGCCGACCGCGCCGAGATCCCCGATCCGCACGTGCTCGACCTCAAGACGTGGGTCAACGGCACGCTCATGCAGAACGGGACGACGCGAAACTTCATCTTCGACGTCGGCTACATCATCCAGTACCTCACGCACGTCATGACGCTCTCGCCCGGCGACCTGATCGCCACCGGGACGCCGGCCGGCGTCGGCTTCTCGCGCAAGCCCCAGATCACGCTTCAGCCCGGCGACACGGTCCGGCTCGAGATCACGGGGCTCGGCGTCCTCGAAAACCCGATCAAGGACGCGTAGCGCGTCGGCGACGGAGGCTCGCCATGCCGGTGCGGTCATTCCTGCACTACGCGCTCGAGGTGCCCGATCAGGCGGTCGGGCAGAAGTACTACCAGGATTTCGGCCTGGTCGACGCGACGGGACCGAGCGATGCCGTGCGCTTGAAACCCGCGCGACAGGAACGGGAGTGCGTGATGTTGTTCGGTGGTCGGCGGCGACGGCTGCACCATCTCTGCTACGGCGCCACGGGCGACGACTTCGGCGCCGTGCGCCGCGCGATCGAGGGCGCGGGCCTCCGCGAGACCGATGCACCGCGCGGCGCTCCCGAGGGCGGCCTGTGGGTCCGCGATCCGGACGGCAATTTGGTCAACGTGCGCGAGGAGGCAGCGCCCGAACCGCCCGTGGACGCGCCGCTCCTGCTGAACGGCCCCGGCTACACGCCACGCCAGGCGGTGCGCGCCGCGCCTGCGCGCGGCACGGGCGCGGCACCGCGACGCCTCGGTCACGTGCTGCTGTTCACGCCCGACGTCGATCGGCAGATCGACTTCTACACGCGCGTGCTCGGGCTCAAGCTGTCCGATCGGTCGGGCCGCGTGATCGCGTTCTTGCGATGCAACACGGATCACCACACCCTGGCCCTGCTCTCCTCGACGGGGCCGGGATTCCATCACGCGTCGTTTCAAGTTGGCAGCGTGGACGAGATCGCGATGGGCGCGCTCCGAATGGCCGATCGAGGCTGGCAGCCGGGGTGGGGACTCGGCCGTCACGTGATCGGCTCGAACTTCTTCTACTACATCCGTGATCCCTGGGGCGCCTTCGCCGAGTACTACTACGACCTCGATTCCATTCCGGAAGACTGCGCGTGGCAGCCTCGCGATTTCCCCGGGGAGGATTCTCTCTACATCTGGGGCCCGCCGGTCCCGGGCGACTTCGGGGAGAACAAGGAACTGTAGTGGGAGGAGGCACCGGCCCCCTTCCCCCGGACACGGCGCGCCGGCAGGGCCGGCGCGCGAACCGCTACGGCGGTCAGGATTCAGTGGCGGCTTCGCTGCTGAAGGCTTTGATCTGGTCCGGCAAGCCGAACACCCGGACGCGGTCGCCCGCGCGGAGGATGGTCTCGGCGGGCGGATTCATCACGGTGTCGCCCCGGGCTCGCGTGACCGCCACCACCGTGACGCCGAGGCGCTCGCGGATGCGCGCTTCGCCCAGCGAACGGTCGGCGAGTCTTCCCTGGCCGATCGTGACCTCCTCCACGCGGGGCAGCACGTCGGCGGCCGACATCGCGTCGCCTCCGACCGCTTCCATCGCCGCCCCGGCCGCTTCCATCGCGGCGCGAAAGCGCCCGAGGTAGTCCAGGACGCGCTGCTTCGGCAGGTCGAGACGTTGCAGCGCGTGGCGGATCAACGTGGCGGCCGCCTCTCGCTCCGGCTGGATCACCTCGCTCGCGCCGGCTCGCGCGAGTCCATCGGCATCGTCGGCCCGATGCGCGCGCGCCAGGATGGGAACGTTGGCGGTCACGTCCCTGACATGGCGGACCACGAGGCGCGCCCGATCGATGTCGGGGAGCGCGACGACCACGAGCGAGGCGCCCCCGACCCCCGCGGCATGGAGCGTGGCTCGGCCGGCGGCGTCGCCGAACAGGGCGGGCACCCCGCGCGCGCGAAGGCCTGCCACGACGTCCGGATCGCGCTCGATCACGAGATAGGGTACCGCGAACGTTTCGAGGGCTTCGCCGACCGCGCTCCCGACCCGTCCGAACCCGCAGAGCAAGACGTGTCGCCGGAGATGGCCGTCACGATGGGCTGTCCCCGACGGGACCGGCTCCGTTCGCGCGCAGGCGAGCCAGGTCGGCACGACGCGCATGAGGACAGCGTTCACGAGGATCGTGATGAGCGACGTGGCGAGCGTTGCGTTGTACACGTCAGCCCCGACGTGCCCGGCGTTCCTTGCCACCTGGACGAGGATGAAGGAGAACTCACCGATCTGGGTCAGTCCCACCCCCACCATGAGCGCGGTGTGGAGCGGCTGGCCGAACGCCCACGCGACCAGCGTCCGCAGGACGAACTTGCCGACGATGACGAGCGCGATCATGGCGCCGAGCAGGGGCAGGTTCGTGAACAGCGAGGCCGGATCGACGAGCGCGCCGATGGTGACGAAGAACAGCGCGACGAAGGCGTCGCGGATGGGCAGGACTCGAGCCAGCGTCTCGTGCGCGTAGTCCGACCCGCTGATGAGCAGCCCGGCGAGGAATGCCCCGAGGGCGAGCGAAAGACCGACCGCCTGAGTGAGCGCCGCCGTGCCGAGTCCGATGGCCAGGGCCACCAGCAGGAACAACTCGTCGTTCTGGGTCCGGGCCACGCGCGCCATCATGGCGGGAACAACCTTGGCGGCCAGGTAGGCAAACGGGACGAGCACGAGGGCCGCCTTTCCGAGCGCGGTGGCGATGGCGAGGAGACGTCCTGGCTCCAGCGCCCCGAACGCAGGGATCACCACGATCAAGGCCACGACGGCGAGGTCCTCGACGAGGGTGATCCCCACCATGACGCGGCCATGGCGCGAATGCAGTTCGCCCGAGTCCATGAGGAGCCTGGCCAGCACCATCGTGCTCGCCACCGATACCACGACGCCGACCACGAGGCCCTGCAACGGCGGCCAGCCCATGAGCTCGCCGGTGCCGAGCCCGAGCGCGACGGACAGCATGATGCCGATGGGTCCGCCGAGGAGCGCGACCCATCGCACCCGGAGGAGATCCCTCAGCGAGAACTCGACGCCGATCGAGAACATCAGGAGGACCACGCCGATGTTGGCGAACAGCTCGAACGAGCGGAGATCGGACACCGCGGGGCCAGGCGTGAGCGGGCTGATCAAGATGCCGCCGGCGACGTAGCCGAGGATGAGCGGCTGGCGCGTCAGCCAGGCAACGGCTCCTCCCAGGACGGCGGCGACGAACACATACGCAAGATCGCGGAAGAGGATCGGGTCCGTCGCCATGGCCGAGTGTCGCATCGGATCCCGAACGTCCGCAATGGCGCTCGGTGCGCCGCCGGCGCAATTGCGAGCGCGCGCGAGCCGCGCGCTAGACTGTGAACAGGTGGGCCGCTTCCGAGCGGGCCAAGTTTTTCACTTGGCCTGCCCGGCCGCTCGGCCCACAATACGGCGGGGCCCGGCCCCAAGGGACATCCGATGCGACCCGTGCTCATCTGCCCCGACGAGCTGCTCGGGCACCTCCCGGGAAACGTGGCGTTCCCCGGCGCGCGAACCCTCTATCTCGTGGAGCGACCGCCGCTGCGGGACCGCTTGCGGCAGCGCGGCGATCGCGCGCGCTCCGGCAACCTCGAGGACCCGGCCTTCTATCGCCAGGCCCTCAAGAATGGGCGGGGCCCGGTGATCATCGGGACGCGGCCGGCGCGCTATCCACACGTCCTCGGCGCCGTGACACAGACCGTGCCCGACGCCCCCGTCCTCGTGGTCCGCGAAGAGGACAAGCCGCCGCTCCCCGGCACCGTCACCGTGCCGCTCGCCACCTACGGGGAGCGGGTCATACAGCCCGCCATCGAGCGGGCGCTCCAGAAGAGCCGCGCCGAGCGGGTGCGCGCCCACTTCGAGGGCGCCGAGCGCGTCCTCATCCTGATGCAGGACGATCCCGACCCCGACGCGATCGCCTCGGCGGTGGCCCTCAAGACCCTGCTCGGGCGCAATCGGACCTCGGCGCCGCTCTGCACCTTCGGCACGATCACCCGGCCGGAGAACAAGGCCATGTGCCGCATCCTCGACATCGAGGTGGAGGAAATCAGCGGCGAGGCGATCGACCAGTTCGATCGGGTGGCCATGGTCGACGTGCAGCCCTCCTTCCTGGAGGAGCGGTTCCCCCAGGTCGACCTCGTCATCGATCACCACCCGGCAGAACGGCCGATCCGCGCGCGTATCAAGGACGTGCGCCCGTCCTACGGCGCGACCTCGACGATTCTCGTCGAGTACTTGCGCGCGGCCGACGTCAAGATCTCGCAGCGTCTGGCCACCGCGCTGCTCTACGGCATCAAGGCGGACACGCTCGGGCTCGAGCGCGGCGGCTCCCGAGCCGACCTCGAAGCCTTCACGTTCCTGTACATGCTCGCCAACCACAATGCGCTGCGCCGGATCGAGCGACCCGAGCTGTCCGACACGGCCCTCGACGTGCTCGCGCACGGGCTCGCACGGCGGCAGATCCTGCGCGGCGTGTTCTTCTCGCACCTCGGGCAGGTGGCGACCGTGGACCAGATTCCGCAGTTCGCGGACTTCGGCTTGCAGGCCGAAGGCGTCGAGTGGTCGGTGGTCTCCGGCGTCGTCGACGACATGGTCCACATCTCGGTCCGGAACGTCGGCTACGTCAAGAGCGCCGGGGACGTCACGCGCGCCGCCTTCGGCGACCTGGGTTCGGCGGGGGGCCACCGCACGATGGCCAAGGCCGTGCTGCCGCTCCCCACGCTGCTGGCCGCGCCGCTTCCCGACGAGTCGTCGCTGCCGGATCGCGGCGCCCGGCGAGCGAGCCGGATCACGACGGGCGACGAGTCACCCACAGCGCGGGCTTGTCAGGAACGGATCGTCCACCGGTTCCTCCGGGCGCTCGGGCAGAACGGCAAGGGCTAGGCCACAGGCGTGGCGATCCTCTATCTCGTGATGGCCCTCGTTGGCGCCGCGGCGGCGGTCTTCGCGCTGCAGAACATCCAGCCCGTCGTGGTCAGCTTCCTCGGATGGCGCATCGATGGCGCGCCCCTGGCCCTCGTCATCATGCTGTCGGCGCTGGCGGGGGTCGTCGTGGTGTCGCTCATCGCCCTGGTCCAGCAGTGGAAGCTGCGCTCGCGGATTCGTCAGCTCGAGCACCGCCTCGCCAAGTCGCCATCCGACGCGCCGCCTGAACGAGAACAGTCGAACAAACAGTTTCCTCTTTGAGATCAAGTGGTCAGAAAGCGCTTGGCAACCCCCTGCTGGTATGCTAAAAGTGCCGAGGCTGGACCCTGGCCTCACCGGCAGCACGGCACCGGAGGAGACTCACAGTGGACGCAGCGCTGGAGAAGAGGCAGGTCAAGCGGGCCTACAAGCTCTACGCTCCTGCGTACGATTTCATCTTCGACTGGATCTTCAATCCCGGCCGTGAGGCCGCGATCCGGCTTCTCGATATCGAGCGCGGCGACCGCGTGCTCGAAGTGGGCATCGGGACGGGCCTCAACCTGCCGCTCTATCCGCCGCATTGCCGGATCATCGGCATCGATCTCTCCGAGGCGATGCTCAAGAAGGCCCAGGAGAAGGTGGTGGAGCTGGGCGTCGACAACGTCACGCTCAAGGCCATGGACGCCACCGTCATGGATTTTGCCGACGACGAGTTCGAGTCGGCCGTCGCCACGTACACGATCAGCGCCGTACCGGATCCCGTGGGTGTGCTCCGCGAGATGCGCCGGGTCGTGAAGCCGGGCGGCAACATCGTCCTGTTGAACCACTTCAGGAGCCAGCGCCCCCTGATGGGGCGACTGGAGGACCTCGTCGCGCCCGTGTGCACGCGCCTCGGCTGGAAGTCGAACTTGCTGCTCGAGCCGTTGCTGCGGCAGGTCTCGCTCACCGCGGAGATCTCCACGAAGGTCAACCTGTTCAACGGCTGGCGCCTGATCCGGTGCGTGAATAGCAAGTAGCGGTTGTCCCGCGCCGTCTGGCTGGTCGTCGCCGTTCTGCTGGTCCTGCCGCCGCTGTCCTACGCCTGGACCGCGGTCACCTCGACGGCGTTCCTGATCGAGTTCCTCTCGGGAGGGCGCTGGCGCCCGCTCACCAGCATCACACGCGCGCCGGAGGTCCAGCCGCTCGCCGCGAGCGCGGCGGGTCGGCCGATCCCGGTCGACCTGTACGCAACGCCGTCGCTCGATCGCCCGTCGGGGCTGGTCCTCGTTCATGGGATCACTGGCCTCGGCAAGGACGATCCCCAGCTTCGAGCGGCCGCGACGCTGCTCGCGCGGGCCGGCTGGGCAGTGGCCGTGCCGACCGTCGAGGGATTGACCGTGCTCCGGCTGCGTCCCGAGGATGCGGGCAGCGTGGCCGCGGCCACACGGGCCCTCGACGCCCAGGGCTACAGGCCCGTGGCGCTTCTCGCGATCAGTCTCGGGTCGGCCCCGACCCTCGCCGCCGCCGGCGAGCCCGACGTGGCGGGCCGACTGTCCGCCGTCCTCGCGCTCGGCGGCTATGCCTCGGCTCGCGAGCTGTTGCGCTACACGCTGACGGGCGCCTACGCCTTCGAGGGAGCGCGCGGTCGGCGTCCCGTGGAAGAGGGCGGAATCGCTCGGTTCGCCGAGGCGAATGTGGAGCTGGTCGAGTCGGGGGGACGCGCGCTCGTCGACAATCGCGATCCCGACAGGGTCGATGGCCTCATCGCCGCGCTGCCGGGCAACACGCAGCGCCTGCTCGACGCGCTTTCTCCCGAGCGGACCGTGGCGCGCCTTCGGGCGCCCCTCTACCTGGTGCACGGCCGCGGCGATCGCACGGTCCCCTTCACGGAGAGCCTGCGGCTGACGCGCGCGGCCACCGCGGCGGGCCGGCCCGTGCGCACGGTGATCATCGGATCGGTCGGGCACGTCGACCCCGAGGCCCGGGCCACGCCGGTCGAGCTGCTTCGCTCGTGGGCCGTCTTCTACGCGTTCCGGGTCAACTCCGCGACGGTGAGCCGGTGACCCGGGCGGGGCAAGCGTCAGCCGATTATTTCGGCCGGCCGAGCCCCATCAGCTGCATGGCGTCGCGCACCGGCTGGTAGTCGCGGTCGTCGGCCTCGATGAAGCCGTCGATGTCGTAGATCTGCTTGAGCAGGGCGGCGTGCTCCGGGCCCTTGATGGACAAGAGCGCCTGCTTGAGTCGCGCCGCGACGTCCGCGGGCACTCCGGGACGGACGCAGATCCCGGCCTCGGGTATCTCCGGCGTCTCGCCGACGAAGCTGAGCTGCGCGATCAGCGCCTTGTCCTTCAGGTGCAGCTCGGGCGCCTTGTCGAAGGAGGCTGCCGCGTCGACGCGCCCGTGGAGGACGGCCTGCAACGCTGCCTCGTGCGTGCCAGCGAACAGCGCGTCCTTGAAGAAGCTCTTCGGGTCGCGATCCTTGACGAGCCCGCGCTTGATCAGGAGCACCATCGGGTAGATGTAGCCCGAGCTGGAGGCGGGATCGACGAACGCCACCGTCTTGCCGCGCAGGTCCTCCACCTTGTCGAGGCCGCTCGATTTCCTCACGTAGAAGCGCGCCGTGTACGCGGTCTTGCCCTGCCACACGTCGCGCACGAGGATCTGGCAGCCCGCTTCGCGGTTGGCGAGCACGTAGCCCACGGGATGGACGAAGGCCAGATCCACGCGCCGGCTGCGCACCGCCTCGATCACCCCCGCGTAGTCCGACGCCACCTGGGCGCGGATGGGGAGACCCGACAGTCGCTGGAGCGTCCGGGCGAACGCGTCGCCCGCCTCCTGCAACGCCGTGGGATCGCGTGACGGCGTGAACGCGATGGTGAGCGGCTGGTCCGCAGCACCCGTATCCCCTGTCCCGCACAGCACGCCGAATGCCGCGATCAGGCACGTGAGGACGAGCGCACGTGTCGATACCGCCCCGCGAGCGCGCACTCGATCCGCTCCGACGATCGGTCTCACGGCGTCGCCCGCCGGCGCAGCACGAGCAGGACCTTGAGTCGTCCGGCGGTCTGCCCACTCATCGTGTCACCCTTCACGGCCATGTCGCCTTCCATCACGCCTCCGCGCTGCTCGAAGCTGAACGTCTCGCCGTTGATCCGCCCGGTGAGCGGGCCGTCGGTGGCCGAGATCGCCGCGACGCCGGTCATCGCGAGCTTGCCCGTGACGTCGGTTCCCCTCTGCGTGAGGTCGATCGTGATGTGCCCCCGGCCGATGGCCCCGCCGTCCCACGTGCCCTCCCAGAAGCCGTTGACGTCGGTGATCCCGGGCGGCACACGAGGCTCCGACGCACACCCGACGATCAGCGCGACGACCACCCCGAGGCGGCCCGGCCACCGGCGGCGCATCAGGGAGCGCGAGACGGCGCTCAGGCGGGCTCGCCTTCCGCCATCGACGGACCGTGGGCGAGTGACTCACCGATCATGCCCGGCCGGACCGGCGCGCCGCGATCGCGCGCCCGGATCCCCCAGGCGGCGAGGCGCGCGATGAGCGTGTTGCGGTGGACGCCGAGCAGACGCGCGGTGCGGCTCTGGTTCCAGTCCTCGCGCTCGAGCGCGCGGAGCACGTAGGCCTGCTCGAATCGCTCGCGCGCCTCCTTGAGCGGCAAGAGCGACGGCTCGCCCACCACCCGGATCTGGCCGGCGTCGTGCATCGCGAGATCGAGCGGCAAATCCTCGAGACGGATCACGGGACCGGTGGCGAGCGCCACGCTGCGCTCGATGATGTTCTCGAGCTCACGCACGTTGCCGGGCCAGTCGTACGCCTCGAGCGCCGGCAGCGCGGTCGGCGACAAGCCGCGGATTTCCTTCTTGAACTCGCGCGCGTACTTCCTCACGAAATGGTCGACGAGGAGCGGGATGTCCTCCTTGCGCTCGCGGAGCGGCGGCACGGTGAGTGGGACGACGTTCAGCCGATAGTAGAGGTCCTCGCGGAACGTCCGGCCTCGCACCGCCTGGCGCAGATCGACGTTCGAGGCCGCGATCACCCGGACGTCCACCGGCGTCGTGCGCGTGCCGCCGAGCCGCTCGATCTCCCGCTGCTGCAGCGCCCGCAGCAGCTTGGCCTGCAGGTCGATGCGCATGCTGCTCACTTCGTCGAGGAACAGCGTCCCGCCGTGCGCGAGCTCGAACTTGCCGGGCTTGCGGGCGTGGGCGCCGGTGAAGGCGCCCCTCTCGTGGCCGAACAGCTCGGATTCGATCAGCGTGTCGGGGATCGCGGCCAGGTTCACGGCGACGAAGGGCTGGTCCCGCCGCGCGCTCTGGCGATGCACAGCGCGCGCGACCAGCTCCTTGCCGGTGCCGCTCTCCGCGGTGATGAGCACGGTCGCGTGAGTCGGCGCGACCTGTGCGATCAGCTCGTACAACCGGACCATGCGCGCGTGACGCCCCACCAGCTCGTCGAAGCCGTGGGCGCGGTCGAACTCCGATCGCAGATAGCGCACTTCCCGCTCGAGCATGCGGTGCTGCGCCGCCTGGCGGACGAGCAGCAGAATCTCGTCGGGATCGAACGGCTTGATGATGTAGTCGTAGGCCCCCGCGCGCATCGCGTCCACCGCGGTCCGCACCTGGGGCACCGCGGTCATCAGGATGACCGCGACCGTCTCGCTGAGCGCGAGGATGCGCGGGAGCACGGCCGGCCCCGGCTCCCCCGGGATGCGAACGTCGAGCAGGGCGACGTCGATCCGACGCGACCGCACGATCTCGATCGCGCTGGCCCCGTCCGGCGCCTCGAGGACGTCGAAGTCGTCCTTCAGGATCAGGCGCAGCGACTCGCGAACGCCGACCTCGTCGTCGATCACCAGCACCACGGGCCGCGACGGGTAGGTCAGGCGGCCCGCGCCGGGATCGGCGGGCCGATCGCCGTCAGCGCTTCGGCTCGGGGACGGTGAGGACGACATATTCGTTGCGGCCTCCGCCGCGCTGGACGTAGACCGGCACGTGATCGCCGGGCTTGGCGGCGGCGATGACCCGCTTGAACGTCTCGACGGTGGGGACGGCTTGACGATTGACTTCGAGGATGGCATCGCCGGGACGGATTCCGGCCGCCTCACCCGAGCTGCCGGCGGCCACGTCGGTCACGAGCAGTCCGCTCTTCGCAGTGAGCTTGAAGCGCTGCGCCGCCTCCGGGCCGAGCGGCTCGACCTTGAGCCCGAGCATTTCTTCCTTCGGTCCGACGGCCGCGACGGTCGTCTCGCCAGGCTGCTCGCCGATCTTGATGGTGAGCGCCGTCGGCGCCTTTTCCCGGATCACGACCATCGGCGTCGGGCGGCCCGGCTCGACGGCCGCGACCTTCCGCTGCAGATCGGTGACGTCCTTGATCGGGGTGCCGCCGAACTCCGTGACGATGTCGCCGGACTTGAGCCCTCCCGCCTCGGCGGGGCTGTCCTTCATGACCTCGGAGACCAGCACGCCGCTGCCCGGCTTGACGCCGAAGCCGGCTGCCAGCTCGGGCGTCAGGTCCTGGATCGCGATGCCGAGCCAGCCGCGCACCACGCGGCCCTTGGCGATCAGCTGCGACATGATGTCCTTGGCCATGTTGATCGGGATCGAGAAGCCGATCCCCTGGCCCGTGGACACGATCGCGGTGTTGATGCCGATCACGCGTCCGTCCAGGTTGAGCAGCGGCCCGCCTGAGTTCCCTGGATTGATCGACGCATCCGTCTGGATGAACGCCTCGTACGTGGCCACGCCGACGCGCGTGCGCCCGGTGGCCGAGATGATGCCCACCGTCACCGTGCGATCGAGGCCGAAGGGGTTGCCGATGGCGATGGCCCACTGTCCGATGCGCAGCTTGTCGGAATCGCCCAGCTCGGCGACCGGCAACGCGCCGCCGCCCGTGTCCACCTTGAGGACGGCAAGATCGGTCTTGGGGTCGCGTCCGACGATGGTGGCCTTGAACTTGCGGTCGTCCGACAGGCGCACCTCGATCTCGCCGGCGTGCTCGACGACGTGGTTGTTCGTCAGGATGAATCCCTTCGCATCCACGATGACGCCGGACCCGCTGGCACGGCCCTCCTCGCGCGGTGGCCGGCGGCGGAAGAATCGCTCGTAGAACTCGGGGCCGAAGAACTCGCGAAAGCGTTGCTCGGTTTCCGGGGATTCCTCCGCGCCGCTCTCCGGGGCCCGCCTGGGCTTCACGCTCACGTTGACGACCGCGGGCGTCACGCGATCGGCGACCGAGACGAATGCCTCCTCGAGCGCCTGGAGGATCGCCTTCGCGTCGGGCGTCCCCGACGCTCGACCTTGCGCGCTCGCCCCATCAACGGACAGGAGGAGGACAACGAGCAGGGCGAAGGACGACGACGAGATGACGTGACCGGTGCGCATGGCTGGCCTCCTGCCGCGCCATCTTACCCTCAGAGATGTGGCGACCGCTAGAGGGGAAGCACCGTCACTTCCAGGATACGCTTCGTCTCTCGACTGATCAGTGCGCCGCGGCCGCGCCGCAGTCCGACGACCCAGACGATTTCCCCGCGCGACTCGAGCACTGGGACACGCGGACGCTCCCATCGCGGCACGCCCTCGTCGATCAGGAACGCCTTCACGCGGCGTTCCGCTGGACTGCCGAACGCCGGAAAGCGGTCGCCCCGCCGGCGGGCGCGCACGACGAGCGAGTCGGCGAGGCCATCGGCGTCGAACGCGGCACAGTGGCGCTCGCGCGGCGGCGTGTAGTTGGCCGGTCGGTCGAAGCGCCGAGCCTCGAGGCGCAGACCGATCTCCTCGAGCGCGAGCGCTCCCGGCACCTGCCAGCGACGGGGACGGAGCGCCGGCACAGCGGGTGGGCCCACCCGGAGCCATCGCCCACTGCGCTCGATCACGAGTCGTCCCATGCCGACGCCACGCCGCGGCGAGGTCGCGGCGACCAGACGGCGCACCGCCCGGTGAGCCGCTCCACGTCGGGGCCGCGTTTCCCCGAGGGACACGGCCGCCTGGAACACGATCTCGGCGGCCAGCTCCGCATCGAGGCCCTGCAGATCGGCGATCGGGAAGACGATGCCGCACGCCCCTTTCGCCCCGAGATGCTCCGCCGCGTCGCGCCCGCGCCGCTCGAGATCGTCGGCGAGCGCGCGGCAGAGGGCCGCCGACCGACACAGCGACCCGATGACGGACGGACCATGGACCTTCGCCAGAGAGGGCAGGACCTCGTGGCGGATCCGGTTGCGCAGGAATCGCAGATCGCGATTGGACGCATCCTCGACCCAGTCGAGGCCGCGCGCAGCGAGATGGGCCATCACGTCGGCGCGTCGGCTGTCGATGAGCGGTCGCACGTACGGACCGCGGAGCGGCGCGATGCCGGCGAGACCGCGCGGGCCGGCGCCGGCCAGAAGCCGCATGAGCACGGTCTCCGCCTGATCGTCGGCGGTGTGGCCGGTGGCGATCCGGGTCGCGCCGATCGCGCGGGCGCGCCCTTCGAGCGCGGCATGGCGCGCCCGCCTCGCCTCCGCCTCGAGCCCTTCCCATGGCGGCTCGCGGCGAACGCGGACCCGCTCGAGGTGAAAGGGCACTCCGAGCCGATCGGCGAGCGCCCTTGCGAGCTCCGCATCGGCTCCTGATTCGGCGCGAAGCTCGTGATCGACGTGCGCTGCGGCAATGCAGAGACCCAGGTCGGGGGCGAGCTGGACGAGCACGTCGAGGAGAGCGACGGAGTCCGGTCCACCGGAAACGGCGACGAGGACGACGTCGCCGCCGCGGAGAAGTTCATAGCGGCGAATGGCGGCAAGCGCCTGGGCACGAAGATCGACCGGGGTCGTGCCCACGGGGTGATCAGGCGGCAGGTGGAGCGCGCTCATGCCGGCGGCACAGTTCGAGCGCCGGTCGAGCCGGCGCTGCTCCGTCAGAAGGGGAAGGCGCCGGAGGGCGCGGCGAGGCCCCCTCCGAACTACGTTCGGTTGTCAGGCTCCGACTGCAGGCCGACCCACACCTCGCCGTCCTCGAAGTACTCCTTCTTCCACACCGGCACCGTCTCCTTGAGCGTGTCGATGGCGAAGTGGCACGCCTCGAACGCCTCGCGGCGATGCGGAGAGGAGACGGCGATCATCACGCTCGATTCGCCGATCTCGAGCCTGCCGACCCGGTGCACGATCGCGACGCGCAGCGTGCGAGGCCACCGGGACCGAACGGCCGCGGCGATCTCCTGGATCTTGGCCGCGGCCATCTGCGCGTGGGCCTCGTACTCGAGGTACTTCACCCGCCGCCCTCCGGTCTGGTCGCGTACCACCCCAGAGAAGAGCGCGATGGCGCCGGCTCCGGCGTCGGCCACCGCCTCGGACATGGCACGCTCGGAGAGCGTATCGGTTGTGACCTCGATCCAATCGACGCCGCTCGATCCACCGCTCACCGGAGGAAATAGGGACAGCTCGTCGCCATCCCCGAGCCGGTGGTTGGCCGGCACATAGTCGTTCCGCAGCGCGAAGAGTGTGAACGGGCGGTACTGACCGAGGGTCGGGTACCGCCTGGTCACGGCTTCCCATGCCGCCTCGACCGTCCCGCCCTCGGGCAGATCGATCTCGACGCGCTCCCGTCCCGCCGCCTCGCGGTATCGGGCGAACAACCGGACCGCGACCTTCATGGCAGCTCGAGGCCCCGTCGGACTAGAACTGATGCGAGTGACCGCACCCGCACGACGACTTGACGTTGGGGTTCTTGATGGCGAAGCCAGCGCCCATCATGTTGTTCTCGACGTAGTCGATCTCGCTTCCCGAGACGTAGGGCGCGCTGTGGGTGTCGACGAACACCTTGATGCCGTGTGATTCGACCACGTTGTCATCGTCGGCCGCCACGTCGTCCCAGCCCAGCTCGTACGACATCCCGGAGCAGCCGCCGCCAACCACGCGGACCCGCAGGCCCCACTCGGGCTTGCCTTCCTCGAGCCGCAGATCGGAGATTTTCTTCGCGGCCGTCTCGGTCAATGTGATCATTCGTGCCTCCTTGGAGGATTCGGTCAGTCGAGCGTCATTATAGCAAAGGCCGACGGGGCTTCTCCCAAGCCCGGGAGGGCCCCTTCGACCCCTCTCACAGCACGCCGCCGGCCGGGAGGAGAGTGATCTCCTCGAGCGTGGCGTTCGATCCGAGCCCGACCATGAGCAGCGCGGCTTCCGCCACCTGGGCCGCCGTGAGCATCCGGGCGCGGTCGGGGGCGCCCGGCATCCCGTCCCACAGCGGCGTGTCGGTGGCGCCCGCCGACAGGACGCCGACCCGGACCCCGTGCGGGCGCATCTCCTCGGCCAGCACGCGGGAAAAGCCGAGCAAGCCATACTTGGACGTCGTGTAGGCGGCGCTGCCCGTAAGCGTCCGGCTCGTCACCACGGACCCGATATTGACGATGGTCCCGCGGCCCTGCGCCATCATGGCCGGCAGCACCGCCCGACAGCACAGCACGGCGCCGCGGAGATTGACCCCCAGGATCTCGTCCCAGACCGCCGTGGCGAGGTCGGCCACCGGGCCAAAGGCAGCCACGCCAGCCGCCGTCACCAGCACGTCGATGCGCCCGTGTTGTCCCAGGGCGCGCTCGACGAGGGCGGCGACCCGGGCCTCGTCGCGCACGTCCGTGGCCACCGCGGTGGCACGGCCGCCGGCGGCGCCGATCTGCTGTGCAATCGTCTCGATCTCGGCGGTGGAGCGTGCGGCCAGGACGGTCGCCGCGCCCTCGCGCGCGAACGCCTCGGCCACGGCGCGACCGATGCCCCGGCCCGCGCCGGTGACGAGCGCGACCTGGCCGCGGAGCCTCAAATCACCAGCCCGCCTCGGGACTTGATCAGCTCCATGAACTCGGCGCGCGTCTCGGGCCGATCGCGGAACGCCCCGAGCATGGCCGAGGTCACGGCCTTCGAGTTCTGCTTCTCGACTCCGCGCATCAGCATGCACATGTGCAGGGCCTCCATGACGACCGCGACGCCGCGCGGCTGCAACACCTCGTTGATCGTCTGGGCGATCTGCGTGGTCAGGCGCTCCTGCACCTGCAGGCGCCGGCTGAACACCTCCACGAGGCGCGCGATCTTCGACAGCCCGACGATCTTCTTCGACGGCATGTAGGCGATGTGACACTTGCCGAAGAACGGAAGGACGTGATGCTCGCAGAGGCTGTAGAAGTCGATGTCCTTCACCACGACCATCTCGTCGTACTCTTCGGTGAACAGCGCGCCGTTCAGCACCTCGTGGATGTCCTGGCTGTAGCCCGACGTCAGATCCTTGAGCGCCTTTGCCACGCGCGCGGGCGTGCGCTCGAGCCCCTCCCGGGACGGGTCCTCGCCCAGCTCCTCGAGCAGGTCGCGGATGAGTCGCTCCATGTCGCTCATCGATCGAGGGCGCTCCGCGTGCTCGACGTCCGCGCGGACGTGGCCCCGCAGTATTCGAACGCGTTGTTCTCGGTCTCCACGACTGCCACCCGCCGCAGCCGCCCCTCTGGCAGGACGGGCTCGAGCCATTCCCAGAACGTGCGCGCGAGATTCTCCCCGGTGGTGATCACTCCCGCCAGCTCGGGCACCGCCGCCGACAGGTCGTAGTGGTCCACGCGCTCGAGGAGCGCGCCCTTGACGGCGGCGTCGATGATGCCGAGGTCGACCGACATCCCGGTCGCGGGGTCGACCTCGGGAGCGGCGACCGTCACCTCGACCGCGTAGTTGTGTCCGTGCGGGCGGTGGCACTGGCCGTAGATGCGGGCGTTGTCCGTCGCGTCGAGACTCGTGTTCTCCAGGCGATGCCCCGCGCTGAAGTGATATCTCCGAGTGATCCTGAACTCGCCCATCACCCGAAATACTCGACGTAGAAGGTCGGATCCTCCCAGAGGCGCAAGCGATGGAGGCGCTCGCCGCCGAGCTTGGGCGCCAGCAGCTCCCAGATCGCGCGGGCCAGATTCTCCGTGGTGGGGACCGTTCCGGACACGAAGAGGACATCGCGATTGAGGTCGGCGTGATCGAACCGATCGAGGACGACCTCGCCGACGAGTCGCTTGAGCTCGCCCAGGTCCATGACCATCCCGGTCCGCGCGTCGATCGCCCCCTGGATCGTGACCTCGAGCACGTAGTTGTGCCCGTGCGGCACCGTCAGATGCCCGAAGACGCGAGCGTTCTCCTCGGCGCTCCACTCCTCTCGCCAGTAGCGATGCGCGGCCGAGAACGTGAACTTCCGCGTCGCATGGATCACGTCGCCCCGATCCGTCTCACTCACGCCGCTCGCCTCCACCCGTGTGATGTCCCACGACGCCTGGAATCGATTCTACCGCGTCCAGGAAACGGCGAGCCACGCGGGTCGGCGTCAACGCGGTGACCCGCCGCCGCCCTTCCTCGCCGAGCGCCCTGGCGCGAGCAGGATGCCGCAGGAGGTGTTCGATCGCGCTCGCCAGCGCGGCCGGGTCGCGGGGCGGGACGAGCACGCCGGTCGCATCGTCGTGGACGACCTCCGGGACGGCCGCGGCCCGACAGGCCACGACGGGCAGACCGGCGGCCATGGCCTCGAGGAACACGATGCCGAACCCTTCCTGCACGGACGGCAAGCAAAAGACGTCGGCATTCACGTACTCGGCGGCAAGACGCTCGCGCGACACGTCGCCCAGCAGCGCCACCGTCTCGCCGAGACCGAGCTCGGCGCGCACGCGCTCGACCGCAGGATATTCCGGACCCCGGCCGACGACACGCACCTCGATCCCCGGCAGTGTGGTTCGAAGAACGGCCGCCGCGCGCACCAGGTCCTCGATGCGCTTGCGCGGGTACATGCGCGCGACGGCCAGCACGATCGGGTGGGTCCGAGACGCGCGGGGCGCGCGGCGAAACTCGCCGTCCCAGACGTCGAGGTCGATGGGCTCCGGCACGACGGCGAGCCGGTCGTCGGGGACTCCGTACTCGCGGCCAGCCACTTCCGCGCAGTAGCGACTCGTCACCGCCACGAGATCCGCCCGCTCCGTGTTGAGCCGTTCCCACCGCGCCTGCAGCGCGAGGAGCCGGCGCACCCACCCGCGCTCGTTCCGGAGCTCGTCAGCGATGATCCCCTTGAGGCTCGCGACGAACGGGGTCCGACGGCGCCGCGCCCAGAGGAACCCGTCGAGGTCCACGCCGACGACCAGGTCGGCGTCGCGCGGGGGATCGTGTCGCACGCCCGCGTTGTACAGCCAGCGATCGAGCGTGTGAACGCCGCTGCGTCGGCCGAGCGGCCTGAGATCGACGCGGTGACCGAGCTCCGTCAAGCCCCGCTCGAGCCCCGCGATACCCACGAACGTGCCGCTGCCCTCCCGGGGATTGAGCGGGGTGGACGAGAGGACGGCGATGCGCAGCGGCGCCCTCGCGTCGCTACCGGCCCAGAAAGCGCGGC
>Ga0187894_10001589_pt1 | contig 28860 bp, 59 predicted proteins | sample GBC1701081metaG_FD_136650 | JGI IMG/M metagenome (GOLD analysis project Ga0187894, IMG submission 136650) | White microbial mat communities from a lava cave in the Kipuka Kanohina Cave System on the Island of Hawaii, USA - GBC170108-1 metaG ...
AGCAACGCTACCATTTCCACGTTTGAAAAAACGTGGCTCCATTGAAGCTTGCCCGCCGCCCGCATGGTTTCCGTGCCGCCCCAAAATTTCCACGTTTGAAAAAACGTGGCTCCATTGAAGCAACGCCTTTGCTGCCGCGCCCTCGCCTGAGTGATAGCATTTCCACGTTTGAAAAAACGTGGCTCCATTGAAGCCAAACACGAAAAGCGCGATAAAATCGAAGCCGCTTTATTTCCACGTTTGAAAAAACGTGGCTCCATTGAAGCTTCGCCTGACCGTCCACAATGGCTAACTGTTTGGCTCATTTCCACGTTTGAAAAAACGTGGCTCCATTGAAGCCTGGTGTTGGTGTGGAGATAGGCGCGGGCAATATTATTTCCACGTTTGAAAAAACGTGGCTCCATTGAAGCTGTTTTGCGAGCGAACGCGATCTTTTTTCAGACAACATTTCCACGTTTGAAAAAACGTGGCTCCATTGAAGCGCATCGAACTGAATCCAAAACGATTAGCCGTACTCGATTTCCACGTTTGAAAAAACGTGGCTCCATTGAAGCACTTTTTGCCGGATGATTTCCCGCGTATCACCGGGATTTCCACGTTTGAAAAAACGTGGCTCCATTGAAGCATTTTGCAGCCGAAGAAGCCGAAGCATCGCCGGAAACGATTTCCACGTTTGAAAAAACGTGGCTCCATTGAAGCAGGACTCAGAGGCGGTTGAAAGCCAGCCTCTGAGTCATTTCCACGTTTGAAAAAACGTGGCTCCATTGAAGCGCCAATTAGCGCCTGCGTCGGGTGCGTCACAATACCGATTTCCACGTTTGAAAAAACGTGGCTCCATTGAAGCATTTTAAGCGTAGCGATGATGTCGAGATACCGCTCGACATTTCCACGTTTGAAAAAACGTGGCTCCATTGAAGCATCCTGCCAGCATTAGCAGTGGTAATGTTCTTCTCAACCATTTCCACGTTTGAAAAAACGTGGCTCCATTGAAGCGAGGCGATACCAGTTGACTTCGGCTCGCATACCAAAATTTCCACGTTTGAAAAAACGTGGCTCCATTGAAGCTCGCCGTCCGCGCCGCTTATGGCGGCGCCCGGAATCGTATTTCCACGTTTGAAAAAACGTGGCTCCATTGAAGCTTCTTCGGGAGCTACCACTACGGTACAATTACAAGCAGCATTTCCACGTTTGAAAAAACGTGGCTCCATTGAAGCTGGGACGTACCAGGCTTCGGCGTGGGCATTCGTCAATATTTCCACGTTTGAAAAAACGTGGCTCCATTGAAGCTGTTGGAATTTAAGGATATGCAAAAGTTGTACACCTATTTCCACGTTTGAAAAAACGTGGCTCCATTGAAGCTGACAAGAATCTCTGTGTCTGTCTGGTAGCGTCAAGATATTTCCACGTTTGAAAAAACGTGGCTCCATTGAAGCCACTAATGCCTACCGCACCACTATAGGGTTCACGTCGATTTCCACGTTTGAAAAAACGTGGCTCCATTGAAGCAACCGCGACAACCTGGCGTGGTGCATCGAACTCGTAATTTCCACGTTTGAAAAAACGTGGCTCCATTGAAGCAATTGTCGCCACGCCGATAATCGCGCCCATCGGCAACCATTTCCACGTTTGAAAAAACGTGGCTCCATTGAAGCAATGACGCCACCCGCGCTTACGCAGGCGAGAAGGGGATTTCCACGTTTGAAAAAACGTGGCTCCATTGAAGCTATGAAAGGGTCGGATGACTGCGGCTGAATCTGCCGTCATTTCCACGTTTGAAAAAACGTGGCTCCATTGAAGCACGAGTTCGACGCGCACCAGCTTCTGCCGCTCGATCTGATTTCCACGTTTGAAAAAACGTGGCTCCATTGAAGCAAGATTGCGAATCTTTGGCAGCGTGATCTCATCGCCCATTTCCACGTTTGAAAAAACGTGGCTCCATTGAAGCGATGAGTTGCATATTGCCGATATGCCCGAACGATTGCATTTCCACGTTTGAAAAAACGTGGCTCCATTGAAGCGCTCACCGGACATGAGGGCGCGAGGCGCGTAGGAGCGTATTTCCACGTTTGAAAAAACGTGGCTCCATTGAAGCGGCACGTTGTAGTTGTGAGCCGCTACGCCGCCGTGAATATTTCCACGTTTGAAAAAACGTGGCTCCATTGAAGCTTATTATCTTATTGATCACGCCATACGGATTGAGAATATTTCCACGTTTGAAAAAACGTGGCTCCATTGAAGCATGAAACAAGCTGTAAAGCCGAAGGTGTTGAGCTAATTTCCACGTTTGAAAAAACGTGGCTCCATTGAAGCGCCATATCGAGAGCCGGACCGTAACCGTCATCGGAATCATTTCCACGTTTGAAAAAACGTGGCTCCATTGAAGCTAGTTTCGCCAGTGTCATAAGTCCGTAGTAGCGAGCGCATTTCCACGTTTGAAAAAACGTGGCTCCATTGAAGCAAACTGGACTGGCAGGGCACCGGGAGCGCATCACGAGTAATTTCCACGTTTGAAAAAACGTGGCTCCATTGAAGCTTTCTCGCCCCTGCCTTGTCGTGCCCGGCGCTCCCGTATTTCCACGTTTGAAAAAACGTGGCTCCATTGAAGCACATTGCTGACGTCTTCGAGCGTCAGTTTCCAATAAATTTCCACGTTTGAAAAAACGTGGCTCCATTGAAGCTTTCTGCGCCGAGGATTTGCCGCCGCCGAAAATTCATTTCCACGTTTGAAAAAACGTGGCTCCATTGAAGCACTTTCGGCAGTGGGCTTACTGAAAGCCATGCTGATGACATTTCCACGTTTGAAAAAACGTGGCTCCATTGAAGCAACTTGCCCGAGGTCCGGTGTCTGTATATATTGCTCAATTTCCACGTTTGAAAAAACGTGGCTCCATTGAAGCAGGGGTTTTATATCCTCGATTTCTGCGACCTCTGTATGATTTCCACGTTTGAAAAAACGTGGCTCCATTGAAGCCGTAATTTAATCGCGTACTCTTCCGGCAAAACTACCATTTCCACGTTTGAAAAAACGTGGCTCCATTGAAGCACCGAAACCCAAATAGATCAGCACAACAAGCTGCTGATTTCCACGTTTGAAAAAACGTGGCTCCATTGAAGCGATGGAAAGCATTGCGGATTCTGATTTCGCGCTGGATGATTTCCACGTTTGAAAAAACGTGGCTCCATTGAAGCCTCCCGGAGTCGCACAAGCAACATTCAAGATAAAGCATTTCCACGTTTGAAAAAACGTGGCTCCATTGAAGCTGCGCCGCAACGTCGCTCTCTTTGCCAACCTTTTTAATATTTCCACGTTTGAAAAAACGTGGCTCCATTGAAGCGCCGTCTCACAGGCGGCTCGCGGCTTGCCTGAAATTTATTTCCACGTTTGAAAAAACGTGGCTCCATTGAAGCTCGCTTGTCTTCGGCGCTCATCTCAGCAGGCAGATTGATTTCCACGTTTGAAAAAACGTGGCTCCATTGAAGCTTTATGCCCTCAAGGCAGTAGACCTGATCGCCCACGTTATTTCCACGTTTGAAAAAACGTGGCTCCATTGAAGCAGTTTCCCCGACCAATAGAGACGGTGCGGCAGAAGAATTTCCACGTTTGAAAAAACGTGGCTCCATTGAAGCCTATTCACTTACTGAATCCGGTAGGGCAGCACTTGAAATTTCCACGTTTGAAAAAACGTGGCTCCATTGAAGCTGCCGGTCACGCCGTACTTAGGGCGTACAGTCGGCATTTCCACGTTTGAAAAAACGTGGCTCCATTGAAGCTGCTCTGCGCGTCCACGTTAAGGACGACGATGATTTAATTTCCACGTTTGAAAAAACGTGGCTCCATTGAAGCGCGTTTTACTTCGGCGCGAATGGCTTTCTGAATCGTTGCGGATTTCCACGTTTGAAAAAACGTGGCTCCATTGAAGCAACTGGCGGCGTTGGAAGATTGCTAACGACTTCAACATTTCCACGTTTGAAAAAACGTGGCTCCATTGAAGCAGGTTGACAGCATCACTGTTGAGCTAGAGGCTTCACTATTTCCACGTTTGAAAAAACGTGGCTCCATTGAAGCAACCCAGCCGTCTCTGACTCCATGCCGTTGACCGTCAGGATTTCCACGTTTGAAAAAACGTGGCTCCATTGAAGCTCTATTTTTTGTATTGGTTCTTGCCGGACTTGCCGGATTTCCACGTTTGAAAAAACGTGGCTCCATTGAAGCACGCCCCACTGGACGTGGACGCGCTGCGCTTCGAGATTTCCACGTTTGAAAAAACGTGGCTCCATTGAAGCTTTGTGAATGCGGATAAGTCCGTTTTGGAACCCCTCTTATTTCCACGTTTGAAAAAACGTGGCTCCATTGAAGCCTGGCTCGCCGGATTTCAGCCACGCAATGAAATAGATTTCCACGTTTGAAAAAACGTGGCTCCATTGAAGCGGGTCAAAGATTTGCGTTTCGGGGTCACGCGGATCGATTTCCACGTTTGAAAAAACGTGGCTCCATTGAAGCATTGCCGCCGTTGCCGCTTTGCTTGATGACTGCGTTGATTTCCACGTTTGAAAAAACGTGGCTCCATTGAAGCAAGCTCCGTGCGAGCCATCAGCGTAAAGCAGACGATCTCATTTCCACGTTTGAAAAAACGTGGCTCCATTGAAGCACGTGACCATTCGCCGCAGCTTCGGTCACGCAATCAAATTTCCACGTTTGAAAAAACGTGGCTCCATTGAAGCATCTTTTGCCCAATAGCTACCATCCCAAATAAACCAATTTCCACGTTTGAAAAAACGTGGCTCCATTGAAGCATCATCGGTCTGCTTAAACCCGGCGCGATTCAAAACCCATTTCCACGTTTGAAAAAACGTGGCTCCATTGAAGCAAATCGCCCAGCCCATCATCAAGTAAGGCTGGCGGATACCACATTTCCACGTTTGAAAAAACGTGGCTCCATTGAAGCTCTTGGTAATAGATTTTCGATGCGCTGCTCGCGGCTGATTTCCACGTTTGAAAAAACGTGGCTCCATTGAAGCCCGTTGTCCCACAAGACAAAGGCGCTGAAATCAGGCGACATTTCCACGTTTGAAAAAACGTGGCTCCATTGAAGCGTGATGGTAAGCGGTACAATTGTGTGCCGTCCGATAGATTTCCACGTTTGAAAAAACGTGGCTCCATTGAAGCTATGTCGAGCATGGTGGCGCGGCGCTGGGCGTTACATCATTTCCACGTTTGAAAAAACGTGGCTCCATTGAAGCCGTGGCTCGGAGATTGGCAAACAGTTGACCGTGATGGCATTTCCACGTTTGAAAAAACGTGGCTCCATTGAAGCATCAGTTGTCACGTTTTTGCGGCTGGCGGAGAGGTATATTTCCACGTTTGAAAAAACGTGGCTCCATTGAAGCGTGGATAAAGATGCCTGCGTTTATTCCGCAGGTAATCTGCAATGGGATTTCCACGTTTGAAAAAACGTGGCTCCATTGAAGCCTTTTTTGCTTCCGGGTTGGCGGCAATCTTCAACCCATTTCCACGTTTGAAAAAACGTGGCTCCATTGAAGCTCTTCACAACAACGTAATAAATTTACGTTTTACACATTTCCACGTTTGAAAAAACGTGGCTCCATTGAAGCTTTATATCGAATTGACGCGGTTCCATTTTTAGAGCCATTTCCACGTTTGAAAAAACGTGGCTCCATTGAAGCTCGGCGAAGAAGCAGGCGGACGTGCGCCGGCGCAAGCAGATTTCCACGTTTGAAAAAACGTGGCTCCATTGAAGCCTTGGGTGCGCGAGCAAGCCCCGCTCGCCTCACCGGAATTTCCACGTTTGAAAAAACGTGGCTCCATTGAAGCGAAGCGGATAACGGCTTTGGCACTAGCGCATCAATCAATTTCCACGTTTGAAAAAACGTGGCTCCATTGAAGCCTCTTCCGTGTAAGGCAACGCGACCGGCGCGGAGCTCATTTCCACGTTTGAAAAAACGTGGCTCCATTGAAGCTTTTATGCAGATAGAGTATAATACTCCCCAAAATCAATTTCCACGTTTGAAAAAACGTGGCTCCATTGAAGCATCGCCATCGGCGGCACATAATGAGTTTCATCTTTCATTTCCACGTTTGAAAAAACGTGGCTCCATTGAAGCCGCCGTGACCGACGCATCCCGCGTCTGGGGGATTGATGATTTCCACGTTTGAAAAAACGTGGCTCCATTGAAGCAATATCATCCCACACTGGCGACTCTTCATCCCGCGTGACATTTCCACGTTTGAAAAAACGTGGCTCCATTGAAGCAATATTTTTTTATTACGTTCTATTCCGGTAATGTGTAATTTCCACGTTTGAAAAAACGTGGCTCCATTGAAGCTGTTGCACTCCTTTGGCATACTGCTCAATCATCGGGCGAATTTCCACGTTTGAAAAAACGTGGCTCCATTGAAGCCTACATCTTGCCTCAGTGCTTTCAAAAAGAGGTTTGCATTTCCACGTTTGAAAAAACGTGGCTCCATTGAAGCCTGGATTTTGGCGATCTCTTTTTCCGCTTCCTGCATTATTTCCACGTTTGAAAAAACGTGGCTCCATTGAAGCTATCTCTTCTGCAATGTAGCCGCCTTGTGCGAGTGTCATATTTCCACGTTTGAAAAAACGTGGCTCCATTGAAGCTGGCAAAGGCGATAGTGCAATTCACCGTCCCTGCCGGTATTTCCACGTTTGAAAAAACGTGGCTCCATTGAAGCCAAGCCGCAACCAATCTTTCGGCTGATTCCCAAAAGCGGATTTCCACGTTTGAAAAAACGTGGCTCCATTGAAGCTGATAGTTTTTCCGACGTAGAATTCGCGTGGCACAGTAAATTTCCACGTTTGAAAAAACGTGGCTCCATTGAAGCGGTATTTGCCGCCGAAAACGATGCCGCCGCAGTGGTCACATTTCCACGTTTGAAAAAACGTGGCTCCATTGAAGCTACCAGATGTTGCAGCCTCGCAACTCGAAAGAAAGCGATTTCCACGTTTGAAAAAACGTGGCTCCATTGAAGCGGGAAAATTGCCATAGAGTGTCACTTGGTGACATGATTTCCACGTTTGAAAAAACGTGGCTCCATTGAAGCTAAAGACTGTTGCTTTGAATTGGGGTTTGCGCTCGGATTTCCACGTTTGAAAAAACGTGGCTCCATTGAAGCACCACTGATAACTGAAACCATCATTCAAACGTCCGCATTTCCACGTTTGAAAAAACGTGGCTCCATTGAAGCTCGAATCCTACCTATTCGGCGCACCTTTCATTCCGGGAGATTTCCACGTTTGAAAAAACGTGGCTCCATTGAAGCATTCGCTTGGTGAAAAGCCTTTCGGCATGGAAATAGATATTTCCACGTTTGAAAAAACGTGGCTCCATTGAAGCAACCCGCGTTATTTCCAGATCGCCCCGGACGTTTCGGATTTCCACGTTTGAAAAAACGTGGCTCCATTGAAGCACCTTTAACCTTCTGACGTTTGCTGCTTCTGACGGGAAATTTCCACGTTTGAAAAAACGTGGCTCCATTGAAGCTGGTTAAGCCATCTCGCGCCGGGTCTTCACCGAGCGCCATTTCCACGTTTGAAAAAACGTGGCTCCATTGAAGCACCCAATAGTCGCGCCCTTCGGCAATCGGGCCAACCCAATTTCCACGTTTGAAAAAACGTGGCTCCATTGAAGCGGCGGCTGCGCCCGCAAAATTACTACTGACTACGGATTTCCACGTTTGAAAAAACGTGGCTCCATTGAAGCGTGCTTCTCGCGTGGCTTGCCATAGGCATAGCCCATCAGATTTCCACGTTTGAAAAAACGTGGCTCCATTGAAGCTTTCCTGCCGCGCCGGTAATGCTCCGGGCGAGCCTGATTTCCACGTTTGAAAAAACGTGGCTCCATTGAAGCCCGGAAACGCTAGGTGTCAAGCACAGAAGCACGGAATTTCCACGTTTGAAAAAACGTGGCTCCATTGAAGCGCAATCGTCACCGGCACTCTTGATAGTATTCCCATAACATTTCCACGTTTGAAAAAACGTGGCTCCATTGAAGCGCTGACCAAACTGCGGTTCTAAAAGATTTGATAGGTTATTTCCACGTTTGAAAAAACGTGGCTCCATTGAAGCCCGCTTCTGAGCGTCGGAGCAATAGGATGGATTGTCATTTCCACGTTTGAAAAAACGTGGCTCCATTGAAGCCAGCGTCGCGTCATACGGGTCAATTACGCTCCCGGATTTCCACGTTTGAAAAAACGTGGCTCCATTGAAGCGATATTCATTGATGGTTACGGCGCCGAGTTTCAGCCCATTTCCACGTTTGAAAAAACGTGGCTCCATTGAAGCAATCGTCTTGCGGACATTTTCACCAAACCATAATGAATTTCCACGTTTGAAAAAACGTGGCTCCATTGAAGCTGTGTCGTCGTGCCGATCTCTTGAATGTCGGCTTTGACGATTTCCACGTTTGAAAAAACGTGGCTCCATTGAAGCAAGGCAGTCAGATAGATGCTTGTATTTACCAGCTTGATTTCCACGTTTGAAAAAACGTGGCTCCATTGAAGCTTCTATGCTGTAGCCCGCCTCAGCCTTCATGAAAGATTTCCACGTTTGAAAAAACGTGGCTCCATTGAAGCTAAGAGCAAACTCCGATAGCGTTACGCCGCTGTATGATTTCCACGTTTGAAAAAACGTGGCTCCATTGAAGCAATTTGGCTGTGCCTATATACCGCACGTCGAAGGCTATTTCCACGTTTGAAAAAACGTGGCTCCATTGAAGCGACGAGTCCTTCCAGTGCAGCCGACATTGATTGAGGCCGATTTCCACGTTTGAAAAAACGTGGCTCCATTGAAGCGACTCGCGGACTTGATGCGCTCGCCACCTTCAAGGGATTATTTCCACGTTTGAAAAAACGTGGCTCCATTGAAGCTTCGGCGATAGCGTCTGCACGTAGACCTTCGCCGTGTATTTCCACGTTTGAAAAAACGTGGCTCCATTGAAGCCCCTTGAGCTACAGATAGAAGCCCGCATCGTCCGCCGCATTTCCACGTTTGAAAAAACGTGGCTCCATTGAAGCAATAACCCGCTCAATCGCCCACACCTGTTCATTCCCGGATTTCCACGTTTGAAAAAACGTGGCTCCATTGAAGCCAAAATCATGGTGTGATGTTACAGCGTGTCTGCCCATTTCCACGTTTGAAAAAACGTGGCTCCATTGAAGCTTGATTTGCATTTTGAACTGCGCCGATGGAGTCCACATTTCCACGTTTGAAAAAACGTGGCTCCATTGAAGCGAATGAACGGCGCTGTAACCAATCGTCGTGCCTTCATATTTCCACGTTTGAAAAAACGTGGCTCCATTGAAGCTTCCACAACCCGTATGCCGCCTGCGCCGCCGTGTGATTTCCACGTTTGAAAAAACGTGGCTCCATTGAAGCTCATACTGCCGACTCCACATTGACCACTGAAAAGCTATATTTCCACGTTTGAAAAAACGTGGCTCCATTGAAGCGAGGTAGCCGTCAGTGAGGGTCTGCACTCCCGAGCCATTTCCACGTTTGAAAAAACGTGGCTCCATTGAAGCGATAATATACCGCGCTTCTAACGCTCAAGGTAGTTTCATTTCCACGTTTGAAAAAACGTGGCTCCATTGAAGCTTCCGCCGCTTTCGCCGCTTCTGCAAGTCTCGCTTTTATTTCCACGTTTGAAAAAACGTGGCTCCATTGAAGCAAGCAGTAGTTTTGCGATTTTCCAACCGTCGTCTAATTTCCACGTTTGAAAAAACGTGGCTCCATTGAAGCCGCTTTCTTCTTGGCTTCTTCTGCGGCTTTTTCAGATTTCCACGTTTGAAAAAACGTGGCTCCATTGAAGCCATTAGTTGTAAGCCCAATTCCAGCGCCATGCGGCAGACGGATTTCCACGTTTGAAAAAACGTGGCTCCATTGAAGCTCCTCGAAGGTCAGGGATAAGTTGCTCAGATAATCGGATTTCCACGTTTGAAAAAACGTGGCTCCATTGAAGCTTCCGTGACCCGCGCCTCCGCGCCCGCGCTCAAGAGGATTTCCACGTTTGAAAAAACGTGGCTCCATTGAAGCTTGGCAGTTGTAACGCGAGTTACTATTACTTCTCCCCGATTTCCACGTTTGAAAAAACGTGGCTCCATTGAAGCCTTGCGATGACGCCGCCCGTAAAGCCGCTTCTTCGACATTTCCACGTTTGAAAAAACGTGGCTCCATTGAAGCACCGCCGCGTCCGACCCGTCAGAGCGCAAATCAAGATTTCCACGTTTGAAAAAACGTGGCTCCATTGAAGCTTTGGCGGCTTCCGTCTGGCGAAACAGACGGCTGGCGAATTTCCACGTTTGAAAAAACGTGGCTCCATTGAAGCTTCAGTGCTTCCACTTCGACAGGAGCCTCGACGTTTATTTCCACGTTTGAAAAAACGTGGCTCCATTGAAGCCACGGGCTTGACCCCGGTGCTTACCTCCGCCAACACGATTTCCACGTTTGAAAAAACGTGGCTCCATTGAAGCATCAGTACCATTTGAGCTTTTATGAGTCGGTAACTATAATTTCCACGTTTGAAAAAACGTGGCTCCATTGAAGCACCGTCGCTTATGCTGGTTAGGCCGCCGCGCGGCGCATTTCCACGTTTGAAAAAACGTGGCTCCATTGAAGCACTTGCGCCAGCGCCGGCGCGTTGCGCCCTTGCGCCTATTTCCACGTTTGAAAAAACGTGGCTCCATTGAAGCTGGAGTTGCTTTAGTTGGCACTGCTGCTACTCCTAGAATATTTCCACGTTTGAAAAAACGTGGCTCCATTGAAGCCTGTTGTCAGTCGAGCCGCCGCTTGCCGTTATGCCGCCATTTCCACGTTTGAAAAAACGTGGCTCCATTGAAGCCGTTTACGCGCGGCAGTTAAAGCCGGGATGAGCGAAATTTCCACGTTTGAAAAAACGTGGCTCCATTGAAGCGGGATTATTGAGCGCGTGCCGGGACTTGCGGAAAAACGGATTTCCACGTTTGAAAAAACGTGGCTCCATTGAAGCGCGACACTGAGACTCTGGGTTTTCTGTTTTCACCGAGAGATTTCCACGTTTGAAAAAACGTGGCTCCATTGAAGCTTCAAGTCGGGAAGTTATGTAATCCCAGCGCCACTGGATTTCCACGTTTGAAAAAACGTGGCTCCATTGAAGCAAGGCGGTTGGTTGATTCGTTCAAATCCGTAAAGAGGATTTCCACGTTTGAAAAAACGTGGCTCCATTGAAGCGTTCAAAGCATCGCGCTTATCCGGTAGTATCGTCAATTTCCACGTTTGAAAAAACGTGGCTCCATTGAAGCTTGTTTTTATGCGCCGCATTGATTTAGCAGACGTGCATTTCCACGTTTGAAAAAACGTGGCTCCATTGAAGCATTTTTTCGCGCGGTTAGAAATCCGGCAAGGATGGCTATTTCCACGTTTGAAAAAACGTGGCTCCATTGAAGCATGCTTCGCAGAGCGCAACGTGACGTTCATGGTCATAATTTCCACGTTTGAAAAAACGTGGCTCCATTGAAGCCAGCTTATTCCAGTGTTGTTCAATCTCAAAAGCAAGAAATTTCCACGTTTGAAAAAACGTGGCTCCATTGAAGCTTACTGTGCTGGTTAGCTCCGGGCTTTCCAGCCTTATTTCCACGTTTGAAAAAACGTGGCTCCATTGAAGCACCTTTGCACAGATTGAGAGAAATAGCGGTGGCAGGAATTTCCACGTTTGAAAAAACGTGGCTCCATTGAAGCAAGCATTAGCGAATGACGCCGGTATCGCAACCGAGCAGGATTTCCACGTTTGAAAAAACGTGGCTCCATTGAAGCCTAGAATCTCGCTGAAAATTGGTTGTGCCGGTTTAATTTCCACGTTTGAAAAAACGTGGCTCCATTGAAGCGAGGACGCCATCAATGAACTGAAGCTCGCGCTTTCGGAATTTCCACGTTTGAAAAAACGTGGCTCCATTGAAGCACAAAATGCGGCGTTGTCTTTCGTACACTTTCCACGTTATTTCCACGTTTGAAAAAACGTGGCTCCATTGAAGCTAATGCCCCTATGAAACTCTGGACGGTACAAGAAATAATTTCCACGTTTGAAAAAACGTGGCTCCATTGAAGCATGATTATCGGGCCAACAGCAATGCAAAGCGGTAATAATATTTCCACGTTTGAAAAAACGTGGCTCCATTGAAGCGTATTTCCCGCCGGTATCTTTGACGCGCTTTGGATTATTTCCACGTTTGAAAAAACGTGGCTCCATTGAAGCGTTGAAATCCACTCTTCCATCGTTGATTCGCGGTTGAGATTTCCACGTTTGAAAAAACGTGGCTCCATTGAAGCTCAGGGACGGCGCTGAATGCCGATAACAATACCCTGAATTTCCACGTTTGAAAAAACGTGGCTCCATTGAAGCTATTGTCGGCATGACGGTCTCGATGATGCGGCGGTCGAGATTTCCACGTTTGAAAAAACGTGGCTCCATTGAAGCACAGGCGGCGCGGCTGCTTCGCCAATGGCTTCATTGAATTTCCACGTTTGAAAAAACGTGGCTCCATTGAAGCTCTCAATGGCGGTGGCGGGTCTGATTTGGTACAAGCGACATTTCCACGTTTGAAAAAACGTGGCTCCATTGAAGCAGAAAGTTTGGAGACTCTACCGCTATCGTCGGAATAGCATTTCCACGTTTGAAAAAACGTGGCTCCATTGAAGCCTACGATGTTCGGCAACGTCTCAACAAGCGCCAATGGCACATTTCCACGTTTGAAAAAACGTGGCTCCATTGAAGCCGCGTCGGTGATGCTGTGTTGCTGTCTGACGCCGAGTATTTCCACGTTTGAAAAAACGTGGCTCCATTGAAGCTCGGCGCATCAAGCTGGTGCGTCATCGAAGACGCGGATTTCCACGTTTGAAAAAACGTGGCTCCATTGAAGCCTTTACGACTCAGGCGCTCAGAGATTCCACTCTCCCGATTTCCACGTTTGAAAAAACGTGGCTCCATTGAAGCGCGTCATTTTGCGCTTGTTGCACCCGGGGCAAAGCGGATTTCCACGTTTGAAAAAACGTGGCTCCATTGAAGCGCGCCCGTTCGCGCTTGATTTTCTCCATATCGGCTTTAATTTCCACGTTTGAAAAAACGTGGCTCCATTGAAGCGTTGACCGCAGACGAACAACAGCGGCTCGCGCAGGCGGCATTTCCACGTTTGAAAAAACGTGGCTCCATTGAAGCTTCCTGGTGACACGCAAAAATTCTTAGAGTTAATGGCATTTCCACGTTTGAAAAAACGTGGCTCCATTGAAGCGATCAGCAAATCGGTGAGCGTTGTAAGCGAAGCTCGACCATTTCCACGTTTGAAAAAACGTGGCTCCATTGAAGCGTCGCAGTTTGTCGCGGAATACGGTCAATTTAAGCCTCATTTCCACGTTTGAAAAAACGTGGCTCCATTGAAGCATCGCGGTTGCTTTTTGCGTTTCGCCCTGACGCATATTTCCACGTTTGAAAAAACGTGGCTCCATTGAAGCGAAATCAGCACGATTCCGGGCGCCGCTTATGGCGGCGCATTTCCACGTTTGAAAAAACGTGGCTCCATTGAAGCTACCGTATCGCCGTCTATGAAGGTCAGCCGCACATCGCATTTCCACGTTTGAAAAAACGTGGCTCCATTGAAGCCTGTCCCTTGTCACTTAGATTGCCCGTAGGGGGCGCGTATTTCCACGTTTGAAAAAACGTGGCTCCATTGAAGCGCTTGCCGGGTTGCCGCGCCGGTTGGCGCTATCACGCCCATTTCCACGTTTGAAAAAACGTGGCTCCATTGAAGCGCCCCTTACGAGATTCCAGATCGTCCCGGCTCCCGGCGAATTTCCACGTTTGAAAAAACGTGGCTCCATTGAAGCCCAGGGCTTTGAAAACGGCTTCTAAAATCTTCTCTGCATTTCCACGTTTGAAAAAACGTGGCTCCATTGAAGCCGTTTTGAGGAGCCGTAGCTCCTCGTCAGTCAACGAATTTCCACGTTTGAAAAAACGTGGCTCCATTGAAGCAACAATATCGTGCGCCCGTTCGCCACCATGTTCGGCATTTCCACGTTTGAAAAAACGTGGCTCCATTGAAGCACGGTATTCGCCTTTGTGCCAGCTTCGACTTTGACTCATTTCCACGTTTGAAAAAACGTGGCTCCATTGAAGCGGCAAGCGCATCAACGGCAGGACGCTCTTTGCCATTGACATTTCCACGTTTGAAAAAACGTGGCTCCATTGAAGCCACTTTGAATCTGGCTCTCAGGATGTGTATAGGACAGATTTCCACGTTTGAAAAAACGTGGCTCCATTGAAGCCCAGCGAATTGACCTCATCAAACTTGCCGATGCTTGATTTCCACGTTTGAAAAAACGTGGCTCCATTGAAGCCATGTCTCCGGCGGCAAGGTGGTATTTGCCGGAGGATTTCCACGTTTGAAAAAACGTGGCTCCATTGAAGCATTGCAATTTCCTCCGATTTTTGCAATTGACTTGCGACATTTCCACGTTTGAAAAAACGTGGCTCCATTGAAGCAATTCGCACGTTTCGTACAATTATGACGAATCCTAGCGGATTTCCACGTTTGAAAAAACGTGGCTCCATTGAAGCAGAAATATCGGCGTCAGCTACCGGCTGATTTACTGGCATTTCCACGTTTGAAAAAACGTGGCTCCATTGAAGCATCCTCTTACCTTGTCGCCAGATTGTAAACTCCAACATTTCCACGTTTGAAAAAACGTGGCTCCATTGAAGCTTTGTCACTGATGCGGTCTTGAATCAGATTGACATACTATTTCCACGTTTGAAAAAACGTGGCTCCATTGAAGCTGTTGATTCGCGCTCAGGTCTACAAACCCGCCGTCTAATTTCCACGTTTGAAAAAACGTGGCTCCATTGAAGCGAGTTCTGCACCGTCAGAATGCGCGGTTCCATCATTATTTCCACGTTTGAAAAAACGTGGCTCCATTGAAGCGTTGATGTGGTTTACCGGGCTTTGAATTGCCCTTTTATTTCCACGTTTGAAAAAACGTGGCTCCATTGAAGCGATGAGCGCATCGGTGGGATTGAGGACGGCATGATGATTTCCACGTTTGAAAAAACGTGGCTCCATTGAAGCATCCCTGCATAGTCAGGGTTTTGCGGGCGCAGTCTAATTTCCACGTTTGAAAAAACGTGGCTCCATTGAAGCTGATCTTTCCCTATAAAGTTGCCCCGCTCGTGGCGGATTTCCACGTTTGAAAAAACGTGGCTCCATTGAAGCGGTCGAAAATTATCTTGACCATTTTTTCCTCAACGATATTTCCACGTTTGAAAAAACGTGGCTCCATTGAAGCATCTCCCTCGGATTGACCGCATAACAAGCAAGATTCTTATTTCCACGTTTGAAAAAACGTGGCTCCATTGAAGCATGCTGGCGCGGCGCTACTGCGAAGAGAATTACGATTATTTCCACGTTTGAAAAAACGTGGCTCCATTGAAGCACGATAACCACAACGGCAGAAGGCGAGCCGCCCCAGGATTTCCACGTTTGAAAAAACGTGGCTCCATTGAAGCCCGTTGTCAGATTGCCGCCGAGATTCAAAGTCCGCATTTCCACGTTTGAAAAAACGTGGCTCCATTGAAGCGCGGGAAGACGCGCCGGGCTGATTGTGCCGGATGCGGATTTCCACGTTTGAAAAAACGTGGCTCCATTGAAGCTTGAACTTCCGGGATAAATTCGACTGCCCGGCTCAAAAATTTCCACGTTTGAAAAAACGTGGCTCCATTGAAGCATTCGCTCCGCTTGCCGCGCCGCCGCCGCCAATCGACATTTCCACGTTTGAAAAAACGTGGCTCCATTGAAGCAATCTCTTCCGCTGATAATCCGGCTTTCACCGCCATCATTTCCACGTTTGAAAAAACGTGGCTCCATTGAAGCAACGATTGGCAAGTAACTGCTGGCACTCTGCGATGAATTTCCACGTTTGAAAAAACGTGGCTCCATTGAAGCATTCGCCTGAGTGCGGCAATTAGCAAATCGTCGGCAGGGATTTCCACGTTTGAAAAAACGTGGCTCCATTGAAGCCAACTTCTCGCCATTTTCCGCCGCCTTCAGTTTGACAAATTTCCACGTTTGAAAAAACGTGGCTCCATTGAAGCTATCCATTGCGCCGAATCCGGTCTTGTACGACCAAAATTTCCACGTTTGAAAAAACGTGGCTCCATTGAAGCATGACACTTGATGAAGAGTTGTACCAAGCATCGCCGTATTTCCACGTTTGAAAAAACGTGGCTCCATTGAAGCCAGAGGCAACCCGCTTGCCTTTTATCCGTCAATTTCTAATTTCCACGTTTGAAAAAACGTGGCTCCATTGAAGCCCAAACCACCCAAGCCATCATCAAATGCTTGATAGAATTTCCACGTTTGAAAAAACGTGGCTCCATTGAAGCGGACACTTTTTGGACACTAAGTTGAATCTTCCCATTTGATTTCCACGTTTGAAAAAACGTGGCTCCATTGAAGCAACGATATGAGCGGCGCGGCGGGAGAAGCGGGCGGCGCATTTCCACGTTTGAAAAAACGTGGCTCCATTGAAGCGAGGTTCTCACGGCGTCGAGGCTGCGGGAGTGGGCGACATTTCCACGTTTGAAAAAACGTGGCTCCATTGAAGCGCCCGCCAGATCGTCACCGATATTAATGACCGAATCATTTCCACGTTTGAAAAAACGTGGCTCCATTGAAGCCAGGAGGCGAAGCGGGAGAAGCAACGCGAACTGGCATTTCCACGTTTGAAAAAACGTGGCTCCATTGAAGCCATCAAGCGTTACATCCGCATGGCTGGCAATCATCGCCATTTCCACGTTTGAAAAAACGTGGCTCCATTGAAGCGAGAGAGTCGCCGTCCACTTTCCGGTATGTGCCGCCGATTTCCACGTTTGAAAAAACGTGGCTCCATTGAAGCACTCTAACGGCGCGATCAACCTTGCGCCGACAGCGCGATTTCCACGTTTGAAAAAACGTGGCTCCATTGAAGCCAAGCAATGCTTGACGCCTTCCACGAACGCATGAGTCATTTCCACGTTTGAAAAAACGTGGCTCCATTGAAGCCCTGCGTTGCCGCGCCTTCGCCATTAAAGGCATAGACATTTCCACGTTTGAAAAAACGTGGCTCCATTGAAGCTCGCCCTATTTTGGACATATGGTTGCAACAAACATTATTTCCACGTTTGAAAAAACGTGGCTCCATTGAAGCCCGAATGGCGGGCTTTACTACGTCTTTTAGAGTTAGCATTTCCACGTTTGAAAAAACGTGGCTCCATTGAAGCATTCCTTCTTCACGGCTAAGGTCTGTCACCTCTGCCGTATTTCCACGTTTGAAAAAACGTGGCTCCATTGAAGCCATTGACGCCGATTGCCCGCATCGCCATATCAAGCGCCATTTCCACGTTTGAAAAAACGTGGCTCCATTGAAGCGGGTCTTCGCTGTCTGCCCCATCTCCATAGCTGACATTTCCACGTTTGAAAAAACGTGGCTCCATTGAAGCGCGTAGTTGCCAAATAGCACATCCCGGTACTCTTCAAATTTCCACGTTTGAAAAAACGTGGCTCCATTGAAGCGAGAAACAGGAATCGCGGCGCAATTTCATCAATACGCATTTCCACGTTTGAAAAAACGTGGCTCCATTGAAGCTCAGCCGCTTCTAACCTTATGCCAAGATTTTCCAACCATTTCCACGTTTGAAAAAACGTGGCTCCATTGAAGCATTTTCATGACTCTACTCATCTTTCGACCATAAGCATATTTCCACGTTTGAAAAAACGTGGCTCCATTGAAGCAGGTTACTGGCAACAGTAGATGGTTTAAGCGCCAACATTTCCACGTTTGAAAAAACGTGGCTCCATTGAAGCCTTGATGCACGGCTTATTCGCGCCGGAGCCAATCAAGATTTCCACGTTTGAAAAAACGTGGCTCCATTGAAGCCCTTTGGCTTCTCTTCCGCCAGACCGGGCAACGGCGGCATTTCCACGTTTGAAAAAACGTGGCTCCATTGAAGCCACGCTGCCAGAGGCGACTCAAAACCGCGTGTCTGTTGCATTTCCACGTTTGAAAAAACGTGGCTCCATTGAAGCGGCGTTAAACACGCCATCTTCGCCCGTGAATTTCTGATTTCCACGTTTGAAAAAACGTGGCTCCATTGAAGCTCCCGACACACCGCGCAATTGCGATGCACGAGGTACACATTTCCACGTTTGAAAAAACGTGGCTCCATTGAAGCAGACACGGCGCAGATTTCATCCGCCGTTCGCGCCCGTATTTCCACGTTTGAAAAAACGTGGCTCCATTGAAGCACGGTCTGGCTGAACGGACGTATCGAACGAGTACCGATTTCCACGTTTGAAAAAACGTGGCTCCATTGAAGCCGCGTGTCGCCAATCTTTCGCGCCGCTATGTCGCCCATTTCCACGTTTGAAAAAACGTGGCTCCATTGAAGCTTAGTTGCAGTCGTAAATCCTGTTTGCTGACTTCCGATTTCCACGTTTGAAAAAACGTGGCTCCATTGAAGCTTCTATCTCATCCGGCGAGATGTAAGGATTTTGCCGTATTTCCACGTTTGAAAAAACGTGGCTCCATTGAAGCAGGTTTATCGTTAGGCTCGTTAAAACTGCCTCGTCCATTTCCACGTTTGAAAAAACGTGGCTCCATTGAAGCGTGTCCACCTGAGCATACGTTGTCGCCGTGCTTTGGGCATTTCCACGTTTGAAAAAACGTGGCTCCATTGAAGCACGGGGGCTGCCGTAATTGGTGATTCTCCGATTACAATTTCCACGTTTGAAAAAACGTGGCTCCATTGAAGCAATTCTTGCAGTCGTACTTCGCAACGCTGACAATAAATTTCCACGTTTGAAAAAACGTGGCTCCATTGAAGCCATAGCTAACTCGGAAAGATGGGGATGTTGCCGCCGGGATTTCCACGTTTGAAAAAACGTGGCTCCATTGAAGCAATCTCTTCGACCGACGCACACCACCAGTACCCGATTTCCACGTTTGAAAAAACGTGGCTCCATTGAAGCGTATGACGCGGTGTTGAGCGCCGGCAATCGCGCCCTTATTTCCACGTTTGAAAAAACGTGGCTCCATTGAAGCCAAGTCAATTCAATCGAAACCAGCATCGGTTCCAAATATTTCCACGTTTGAAAAAACGTGGCTCCATTGAAGCTCAGTAATCGCCGTTGAGCAGGCTTGTTGCATCTGAATTTCCACGTTTGAAAAAACGTGGCTCCATTGAAGCTCTCTCGCTGCCGTTTGTTCGGCTATCGCCGTAGCATTTCCACGTTTGAAAAAACGTGGCTCCATTGAAGCGGGATACTCGAAGCCTGCGAGTTAGCGGTACGCACAAATTTCCACGTTTGAAAAAACGTGGCTCCATTGAAGCTATATAGTGATGGCTGTAGCCGCATACGCTCTGCTGATTTCCACGTTTGAAAAAACGTGGCTCCATTGAAGCTGAGTTGGAATTTGCATTCCACCCCTGATACCGGCTGTATTTCCACGTTTGAAAAAACGTGGCTCCATTGAAGCTCCTTATTTAATTTCCGGTCATCCCTGACCTGCATCAAATTTCCACGTTTGAAAAAACGTGGCTCCATTGAAGCTCGAGGCGACGGTGAGCAGTTGAGCGCGAAGCTGCAAATTTCCACGTTTGAAAAAACGTGGCTCCATTGAAGCCTCCACTAATGCCCTGAGCAATCCCGGTATCTCCGCATTTCCACGTTTGAAAAAACGTGGCTCCATTGAAGCATCGTTCTTGCTACCGACAGCGACGGGCAGACCTATAATTTCCACGTTTGAAAAAACGTGGCTCCATTGAAGCTTTTTATTGAGATTTAAGCGATGCGAAAGTTGTACACATTTCCACGTTTGAAAAAACGTGGCTCCATTGAAGCACCCGATGAATACCGTCTTTAAGCGAGGTTATCACATTTCCACGTTTGAAAAAACGTGGCTCCATTGAAGCGAGGGATGCAGCGAACGCAGGCTTTATCAGTACGAGGATTTCCACGTTTGAAAAAACGTGGCTCCATTGAAGCATTGGGGGAGGCGTTATCCTGCTTTACTCGCGCATCAATTTCCACGTTTGAAAAAACGTGGCTCCATTGAAGCGGTTGGGTGGCAGGCGGTGAAGTTGTGCCGTTCGAGCAGATTTCCACGTTTGAAAAAACGTGGCTCCATTGAAGCTCCAGACGTTCTAGTAAACGTCGGGCGTGGCGTTCACATTTCCACGTTTGAAAAAACGTGGCTCCATTGAAGCGGGTTCGTTCCTGCCGTTTGGGTGAAGCACGTTGACAATTTCCACGTTTGAAAAAACGTGGCTCCATTGAAGCCCACTGATTCGAGAGCCGTGTTTGAGCTTGTCGGCGCGATTTCCACGTTTGAAAAAACGTGGCTCCATTGAAGCCCCGAAACTGACGACTTGCGAAAACTCTGGCATTAGAATTTCCACGTTTGAAAAAACGTGGCTCCATTGAAGCGCGGCAGAAAATCGCCTCTATGAGCTATTTCCGCGCCATTTCCACGTTTGAAAAAACGTGGCTCCATTGAAGCGTGTACCACATCGAAACCACGCGGCTCTAATTCGTGCATTTCCACGTTTGAAAAAACGTGGCTCCATTGAAGCACTTTCAACTCCCGCTCAAACAACCTCAGCGTCCACATTTCCACGTTTGAAAAAACGTGGCTCCATTGAAGCCCGCACTGGAACCTCAAGGTCTACACGGAGTACGACATTTCCACGTTTGAAAAAACGTGGCTCCATTGAAGCGAGTTGGTCAATCCCATCGGGCAAAGCCCCTTCACCATTTCCACGTTTGAAAAAACGTGGCTCCATTGAAGCAAAGAGGAATCCTACAGACGCGGGGCAACCGTCTACTAATTTCCACGTTTGAAAAAACGTGGCTCCATTGAAGCAGCCGGTCAGGTGGTGGCAACAACCGGCTTTTCTGCCCATTTCCACGTTTGAAAAAACGTGGCTCCATTGAAGCCTGATAACGGCTCGCTTGGCATTGCCGGAGTGACAGGATTTCCACGTTTGAAAAAACGTGGCTCCATTGAAGCCAGCGAATGAAGCGCCCGTGACCGCGCCGGCAATGTATTTCCACGTTTGAAAAAACGTGGCTCCATTGAAGCTTTGAAGGCAAAGGCAGCCGCCGCCAAAGCCGCGCTATTTCCACGTTTGAAAAAACGTGGCTCCATTGAAGCTCAGTGTCACAAAGCCGCTTGCCGAGATGTTTGGCGTTGATTTCCACGTTTGAAAAAACGTGGCTCCATTGAAGCCTGGCGCGGGAGCGCGGCGTGAGCGATTTCGAGCCGATTTCCACGTTTGAAAAAACGTGGCTCCATTGAAGCGCCGTCGAGTCGGTTGCTGAATTTCGCAAAGTGCAAGCGATTTCCACGTTTGAAAAAACGTGGCTCCATTGAAGCTACCACCGACCGGGCGACGAAGATGCGCGATGTCGGCATTTCCACGTTTGAAAAAACGTGGCTCCATTGAAGCCACCTCACTTTTTCCGCAAATTGCGGAAGATCAGCATATTTCCACGTTTGAAAAAACGTGGCTCCATTGAAGCCCATAGTTGCACCGGGCGACCGTGATGCAAAATTCGCCCATTTCCACGTTTGAAAAAACGTGGCTCCATTGAAGCCTGTTCGTCGCGCCGTCAATGGTGCGAACTCTGAGTGGCATTTCCACGTTTGAAAAAACGTGGCTCCATTGAAGCATTCACCGCTTGCAAAAGCGATTCGAGGGAGAGGGAATTTCCACGTTTGAAAAAACGTGGCTCCATTGAAGCAACCGGATGCAGCAAAGTATCGCCGCGAATGTGGCATTATTTCCACGTTTGAAAAAACGTGGCTCCATTGAAGCTTTGACCGCTTCTACCGTCAGATCGCCGCAACGCAAATTTCCACGTTTGAAAAAACGTGGCTCCATTGAAGCGCTCTTCACAATCGGCTCATCGGCGTATTGCTGCACCATTTCCACGTTTGAAAAAACGTGGCTCCATTGAAGCGTAAATACCCCCACGAAAGACCCAGCTTTCGTCCGTATTTCCACGTTTGAAAAAACGTGGCTCCATTGAAGCGATGCTTTGTGCCAGCACGTTAAAAATTACCCGCACTATTTCCACGTTTGAAAAAACGTGGCTCCATTGAAGCAAAACGGCAGCGGTCAGTTCGGCAGCATCGCTAATCATTTCCACGTTTGAAAAAACGTGGCTCCATTGAAGCGCGTTTGTCTAAGAGCAACGCGCCGCTTGTCGGGAAATTTCCACGTTTGAAAAAACGTGGCTCCATTGAAGCATTTCAATCCTTATGAAATGTTTACACCGCCAAAACGATTTCCACGTTTGAAAAAACGTGGCTCCATTGAAGCGCCGGAGGGCGATTTCAGCCGCTTTGTGTGGCGCTGTATTTCCACGTTTGAAAAAACGTGGCTCCATTGAAGCACTGCCATTGAATGGACGGCTGCCGCAAAGGAAACATTTCCACGTTTGAAAAAACGTGGCTCCATTGAAGCAGCCGCAAACGCCTGAGCCGCGCCCTCTCCGCCCTCTATTTCCACGTTTGAAAAAACGTGGCTCCATTGAAGCGCCTTTTTTCATGGACTTATGCGACTTTGAAAAACGGATTTCCACGTTTGAAAAAACGTGGCTCCATTGAAGCGATGTAGATGCCATTGCCCCCGACGTTCAATTTGAAAATTTCCACGTTTGAAAAAACGTGGCTCCATTGAAGCGCAATGCTGTCGCCGTCGCCACAACAAGCATTGCCAATATTTCCACGTTTGAAAAAACGTGGCTCCATTGAAGCAACAGACGGGCGGCGGCGCGTCGCTGACGGCAACGACATTTCCACGTTTGAAAAAACGTGGCTCCATTGAAGCCGAAGTCACGGCGGCAATGTGGACAAGTGACGCGGCATTTCCACGTTTGAAAAAACGTGGCTCCATTGAAGCCAATTACTCCGCCTGCATGATGTCACGGGACAAACAGGATTTCCACGTTTGAAAAAACGTGGCTCCATTGAAGCGTAAATCTCATCAAGGAGCATGAGATTTATCCTCCTCATTTCCACGTTTGAAAAAACGTGGCTCCATTGAAGCAATGTTCGCGATGGTGTTATCGCCGCCGCGCTCCATGATTTCCACGTTTGAAAAAACGTGGCTCCATTGAAGCTCGACTCGCGCCGCATAGACAACCGGACGCACGGCATTTCCACGTTTGAAAAAACGTGGCTCCATTGAAGCGGCTTTTGGGGCGCGATAATCGGCGCGGCAGTTGGCGCATTTCCACGTTTGAAAAAACGTGGCTCCATTGAAGCTACTGTATTGAATGCCTCTGTGATACGCGACCAAAACGATTTCCACGTTTGAAAAAACGTGGCTCCATTGAAGCGTCCGATTGACCCGCATCATTCGTACCTCGATTATCAGATTTCCACGTTTGAAAAAACGTGGCTCCATTGAAGCGAATGTCCGTTTAGTTAAGGAGTGATGCATGACAATGATTTCCACGTTTGAAAAAACGTGGCTCCATTGAAGCGCAATCTTCGCCGTCATGAATCAGCCAGCCAGCCGATTGTATTTCCACGTTTGAAAAAACGTGGCTCCATTGAAGCAGCGGTATACCAACCGCGTCAACCGCGCCAATCCTTATTTCCACGTTTGAAAAAACGTGGCTCCATTGAAGCGCTAAAAAGCGGGCTGCCGCGCTTAATGAAGGTGTTATTTCCACGTTTGAAAAAACGTGGCTCCATTGAAGCCGCAATCGTAAGGTGAAGGCGGAGTAATCATGGCTCATTTCCACGTTTGAAAAAACGTGGCTCCATTGAAGCGATACTGCGCTTGCCTTTAAGCTCTCCGGCGTTCGCCATTTCCACGTTTGAAAAAACGTGGCTCCATTGAAGCAGGTAGCGCGGGTCAAGGTTACTTTCGCGGCTGCCAAATTTCCACGTTTGAAAAAACGTGGCTCCATTGAAGCTGCAATAAACTCCTGTCGCGCCACTTCTGCGGCGGCGATTTCCACGTTTGAAAAAACGTGGCTCCATTGAAGCGGCAATAACGGCACGGACGTAGCGTGGAAAACCCTGATTTCCACGTTTGAAAAAACGTGGCTCCATTGAAGCTTCCGGCGCAGACGCTCGATTTGAAGATTGTCATCGTATTTCCACGTTTGAAAAAACGTGGCTCCATTGAAGCATGAAGTGTTCCAGTTGCACGGCGACCAGAAGATTGATTTCCACGTTTGAAAAAACGTGGCTCCATTGAAGCGTTAGCATCCGGGTTGCCGTTTATCCGCCGATATTCCAATTTCCACGTTTGAAAAAACGTGGCTCCATTGAAGCGGCGATGTTATCGGGCGTTTCCGGGAAGTCGGCAAAAATTTCCACGTTTGAAAAAACGTGGCTCCATTGAAGCGCTTCATCGTCAGACCTCACAGCCCATCGGACAGCGAATTTCCACGTTTGAAAAAACGTGGCTCCATTGAAGCATGAAGTGCTGGTTCCGGCGGGCGCGATTCGCCTGAATTTCCACGTTTGAAAAAACGTGGCTCCATTGAAGCCTTGAGCCGCCGGTTGACCTCTTCGAGGGTGTCGAAGTATTTCCACGTTTGAAAAAACGTGGCTCCATTGAAGCAGCGCAAAGCCCAGACGCTTGCCAAGCGGGTAATCGGCATTTCCACGTTTGAAAAAACGTGGCTCCATTGAAGCGCGAATGGCAGCTTGTCGAAGACGGCGATTATGGCGAGATTTCCACGTTTGAAAAAACGTGGCTCCATTGAAGCATCATAACGCTGCTCGTCATTTTGATTGGCACTGGATATTTCCACGTTTGAAAAAACGTGGCTCCATTGAAGCTCTGGATCGTTGCCGTGGAGGGAATAAAATCAGAATCATTTCCACGTTTGAAAAAACGTGGCTCCATTGAAGCTTCGATAGCGGCTGGCACTTGCCACAAACTGAGAGCGATTTCCACGTTTGAAAAAACGTGGCTCCATTGAAGCTTCGTTATAGATGAAGTGCCACACGTCATGAAAATTCCATTTCCACGTTTGAAAAAACGTGGCTCCATTGAAGCCTATGTTGAGCCGGAGAAGATGAGCGACAACTGGCGGCATTTCCACGTTTGAAAAAACGTGGCTCCATTGAAGCAGCTTTCTATTGTCGTTTGTGACTCTGATAACATTTATTTCCACGTTTGAAAAAACGTGGCTCCATTGAAGCGGCTCGCATTTTCATACGCCCGTACCAGTTCACCGGACATTTCCACGTTTGAAAAAACGTGGCTCCATTGAAGCTTCTATAGGTGGCTTGTGCACAACAAAAACTTGTTGATTTCCACGTTTGAAAAAACGTGGCTCCATTGAAGCATCAGGAATCAACGGATTACATTAGATTTGAAGAGCTTATTTCCACGTTTGAAAAAACGTGGCTCCATTGAAGCCACAAGGAAAATCCAACACCTACAAAACCTTGTGAGTATTTCCACGTTTGAAAAAACGTGGCTCCATTGAAGCGAGTGTTGCATACTTTTGGATTGGCACGGCTAGAACCAATTTCCACGTTTGAAAAAACGTGGCTCCATTGAAGCAAATAATCGGTCAGCATATCCTTGAACTCCGGTCCAAGATTTCCACGTTTGAAAAAACGTGGCTCCATTGAAGCTACTCTGCCACCGCGTTTATAGGTGCTCATCAGTCGCTATTTCCACGTTTGAAAAAACGTGGCTCCATTGAAGCTGTCTCTACAAGCCCATCGAAAGACGGGTTATCTGAGAATTTCCACGTTTGAAAAAACGTGGCTCCATTGAAGCACTATGTTTGACGCCCAACTTGCTACCATGTGGCGTTATTTCCACGTTTGAAAAAACGTGGCTCCATTGAAGCGTGACTCGAATAACATTTAGTGTGCTTGACATTTTACTATTTCCACGTTTGAAAAAACGTGGCTCCATTGAAGCGCCATTATGGGTGACAGTGCGGAAATTGATCACCTGCGAATTTCCACGTTTGAAAAAACGTGGCTCCATTGAAGCGATGATGGCAGCGGCGGCGAATCTTCTGAAGAAGGACAATTTCCACGTTTGAAAAAACGTGGCTCCATTGAAGCGTTCTCGGTTGACGTGACGGCAAATAGCCCCGAACAGATTTCCACGTTTGAAAAAACGTGGCTCCATTGAAGCCGGGCAAAGAGCATAGTAGTTTGTCTTTATCGAAAGAAATTTCCACGTTTGAAAAAACGTGGCTCCATTGAAGCTGAAGTCTTGGTGGTTTCCATTTTAGTTTCAATGACATTTCCACGTTTGAAAAAACGTGGCTCCATTGAAGCTCTCATCAAAAACACTACTGTAGTAGTAGGAGAACTTATTTCCACGTTTGAAAAAACGTGGCTCCATTGAAGCAGCGCCTTCGCCATCTCTTTTCCAGCTTTGCTCAAGTATTTCCACGTTTGAAAAAACGTGGCTCCATTGAAGCATGATCGAACGCACGGCAGCCGCCTGTGCCGATGATTTCCACGTTTGAAAAAACGTGGCTCCATTGAAGCTTTTTTATGCGGCGAAGGCTATAGATTTGATCGCCCATTTCCACGTTTGAAAAAACGTGGCTCCATTGAAGCAATGTTCTCGGCGGCAAAACTGTGCAGATACCCAACTCATTTCCACGTTTGAAAAAACGTGGCTCCATTGAAGCATGAACGCAGCCGCAGGAATGGGTTTTACGCGTCATTATTTCCACGTTTGAAAAAACGTGGCTCCATTGAAGCTACTTGTACCATCTTTTCTGTATGTTGTCCGAAAACTTATTTCCACGTTTGAAAAAACGTGGCTCCATTGAAGCGAGGATTTCTTTACTTGCATCACGTTCGGATTTTAATTTCCACGTTTGAAAAAACGTGGCTCCATTGAAGCAGCGCCTTCGCCATCTCTTTTCCAGCTTTGCTCAAGTATTTCCACGTTTGAAAAAACGTGGCTCCATTGAAACATTATTCAACCAACGTCATTTGCCATTCATCGTGCAGTTGATTTCCACGTTTGAAAAAACGTGGCTCCATTGAAGCATGGTTGGGGACCATGGAGTGTCCGAGGGCATAAGAATTTCCACGTTTGAAAAAACGTGGCTCCATTGAAGCAAATTATTGCGGGCGCGGAATTAGGTTTCGGCGCGGTCATTTCCACGTTTGAAAAAACGTGGCTCCATTGAAGCGCACCGCCGCCGAAGAGGTTTTGGTGACGACGCTGAATATTTCCACGTTTGAAAAAACGTGGCTCCATTGAAGCTTCCGTGAAGGACTTAATAAAGACAACCTCAAAAAACTCATTTCCACGTTTGAAAAAACGTGGCTCCATTGAAGCTGCTGTGCTGGTTAGCTCCTGCCTTACCCGCCTTGTTATTTCCACGTTTGAAAAAACGTGGCTCCATTGAAGCTTCAAGTCGGCATCAAAACCGGAATGCGGCTGGGCATTTCCACGTTTGAAAAAACGTGGCTCCATTGAAGCACTGGCGCTCGTGCTGCCCGTCGGCGTAATGCTTCCCTGATTTCCACGTTTGAAAAAACGTGGCTCCATTGAAGCATCCGGTAAACGGGCGCGGTGGCGATATTGAGTCCTCATTTCCACGTTTGAAAAAACGTGGCTCCATTGAAGCTTTTACTTGCCGGGCATTCCAGCGTCGGCATGTGCGTTATTTCCACGTTTGAAAAAACGTGGCTCCATTGAAGCCGGTCCGGTCACCGGTCACGGCGGACTGCTCGGCATCATATTTCCACGTTTGAAAAAACGTGGCTCCATTGAAGCTTAATATCCTCCATCAACTCCACATAGGTTCCGCCCAATTTCCACGTTTGAAAAAACGTGGCTCCATTGAAGCAATTGAACGACCCGGAGAAAGGCGTTGTCGGTTCGCATTTCCACGTTTGAAAAAACGTGGCTCCATTGAAGCATCAATCCTGCAAAGAAGACCGTCCCATGAACTGGACGATTTCCACGTTTGAAAAAACGTGGCTCCATTGAAGCTTGAAGATCGCAATGCCATTATCGAGTATAAGTATTCGATTTCCACGTTTGAAAAAACGTGGCTCCATTGAAGCTGGAAGGTTTTGGACCGGCACAGGCGCTCAGGCGCGAATTTCCACGTTTGAAAAAACGTGGCTCCATTGAAGCAACCCTGTGTTGGTTCATCAACAGCGACAGGAGTAACATTTCCACGTTTGAAAAAACGTGGCTCCATTGAAGCCATTCGATTGCCGCGCCGTCGCCTCCTCCGGCAAATAATTTCCACGTTTGAAAAAACGTGGCTCCATTGAAGCATTGAAACGCGAACGTGGATTCAGATGCAACAAGCCTGATTTCCACGTTTGAAAAAACGTGGCTCCATTGAAGCATCAATGCAGTTTTGCCTGCTGGGTTGGCGCGATTGCCGATTTCCACGTTTGAAAAAACGTGGCTCCATTGAAGCGACGTTCTTTTCAGCCACAGCCAAACGGTCATGCCGTATTTCCACGTTTGAAAAAACGTGGCTCCATTGAAGCTACTTCCCGGTGTCGAATCATTCCGCGTCAGAGTCAGCATTTCCACGTTTGAAAAAACGTGGCTCCATTGAAGCCAGGGACGGTGAAACGCGCTATGGCTTTGTCTATGAAGATTTCCACGTTTGAAAAAACGTGGCTCCATTGAAGTGCCAGCCGCGCGTTGCCTGCCTATCTGCGCCGCAATCTGGCGCAAGCCGCTTTCGTCCGTGCGGTTGTGTTGGATGACGAAGCCATCGGCAAAGAGGCAGCAACGATTTTGCAGAGCCTCGCGCCGGAATTGAAAGAC
>Ga0187894_10001590_pt1 | contig 28840 bp, 11 predicted proteins | sample GBC1701081metaG_FD_136650 | JGI IMG/M metagenome (GOLD analysis project Ga0187894, IMG submission 136650) | White microbial mat communities from a lava cave in the Kipuka Kanohina Cave System on the Island of Hawaii, USA - GBC170108-1 metaG ...
CTGAGGTCGGCGGAGACGATCGGGCGGCCCCTGGGCGAGCCGGGCTTCGTGCGGCGGATCGAGCGCAAGACCAAGCGAGACCTCATGCCCGGCAAACGCGGGCCTAAGCCAAAGCGGCGCGCTCGCGATTAAGTGCACTGTCACCGAAATTGACTGTCACCGAAATTGAACGGATTTGTTATTGGACTCGGGAAACAAAATACTCTTTCTCGATATGACAAAGATTTCAGGCTCCTTCAAAAGCTCTCCGATAGGACGGATTCGACTTGCCATCGGATATCAACATTCCTTCATGGCCATGGTTCTGCTTGGTGTCGTGCTGTTCTATCAGTGGCGTTGATCGCGCAATTGAGGAACTCGAGCACGATAAGGCGGGAAATTTGTGACAGCCGGAGCATGCCGTTTGTGGGGCATCCTCGCCTCTCCCTGGCTTTTCGAACCGGAAACACGTGCTTACTTCACAAGCCGCTTGCCGTTCACATCGACCAGCGCGCAGGCATGCTCATACGATGCATCCTTGAAGGCGTCGAATCCTGCGCGCTCGTCGCAGTCGAACAAGGCCATCTCCTCGGCATCGAGCCTGGTCTCTGCGCCACTGCTCCAGGAGAAATTGCCTTTCGCGTCGGCGGCGAGCGCCTTTGGCGCAGCGAGGGCGTTATAGTTCTTGAGCTCGCTCGGCGTGAGCTTGGGAAAGGCAATGTCGCCGGCCTTCCGCCGCGAGACGGCCGTCGGCTCGCCGGCAATGAGCGCGCTCACCGCGTCGCGCACGCCCGGCCACCAGATGGCCGCGAAATGGCCCATGCCCGCCACGAACACGGCTGTGAGCCGTCCTTCGCCGCGAATGGTCTTGCAGAACGCCGTCAATTCCTTGGCGTTGCGCGCCTTGTAGACATAGGGGTCCTTGGGGCCCGCGACGACAAGAATAGGCGTGCCTGGCGCCGCCCAATAGGCGGAGGAATAGCCGAAACCGCAGGGGGCGCCGGTCACGATAATGCCGGCGACCTTCTCGTTCAGGGCCTGCACCACATAGCCGCCTTCCGAATGACCATGCAGATAGATCGGCTCGTTCGGGAATTTTTTACGCAGCTCGGCCAATGAATGGCGAGTCTGAGCGATGCGCAGCTTCAGGGTGCGAGTCTGCTGGTCGATGCTCTTGTCGCCCGGATTGCCGCACAACTCGCCATCGCGCGGCTCGGCGAAGCTGTTGGGCAGGTAGACCTGCAAGCCCGCTGCGCGATAATAATTGATCCACGACGTCATCCAACCGCCCAAAGGTCCCACCGGGTTGCAGCCATGCACCATGACCATGATGCCCTTGCGTTTCCCATTGCTAGGCCCCCATTCTTTTCCGAACTCCAGAGGATAATCGCGGCCGTCGCGCACGGTGCCGAAGGGAACGCCGATGGGTGGGGCGAGCCCGGTCGTCTTGTCGTCGACATCGAACAGGACACAACGCCCTGAAGACAGGCTTTTGTAGGGAGCGGTGCGCAATGTGGCGCGGCAATCGGCGAGCGCTGCTTTTTCGGCAGCCTTGGATGAGGGGCGGCCTTCGGCAGCCGCCCAATAGCCGCCCGGACCGACAGCCAAGGCCTTGTGGCCTTTTCGCATTTTATAGATTCTCAGATAATACAACTCGGCAATCGCCGAGATGTGAATGTCGTCATGACTAGAGGATTGGGCGAAGCTCCTATTGGCAAGGATGAGAAAAGATATGCTGATGCAGAGTAGAAACCCAGCACTGACGAAGCGATTGCCGTCCATGTCGCGCCCCTCGTAAGCGATTGATCGAATTGAACTCTTGATCTCTAGCTCGAACCCATGTTGCTTGACTCATCCTCGTTTCGTCAAGCGCGCGTCAATTTCAACTAAGTGCCACTGAATATCGAAAAGATCTATCGAAAAACGGCCATGCTTCATAACTTGAGCCAACCTGATGGTCGCAATATTCCAACATATTTCGGCTATCCTTCACGCTGCTACCGTGCACGGATACAAATGTAAGAATAAATTTTTACTGACTCCGCCTGTGCACCTATTGCGTGCAGATATTTTTTGGTGCAAGCATGCCTTAACGATAGAAGGCAGTAGAGACGGTATGCTGTCGGGGCCGACGCAAAGAGACGGAGTAGAACGGACTTGCGTCTGCCAATCGGCCGAGCACTATTCTTTATGTCATCCAAAAAATTCGAACGACGACTCATCGCTCGGAGCAGAACACTTGAACCCGACGGAATGGGATAAAGAAGTTGAGGCCGTATTTACACAACGGGATGGCGACCGAACATTTCTTATCGAAAGGATCTTCGTATTCGGAGTAATTTCAGTTTTAATGGGTTCGGCCCTGGTAGTTTGGGCGATCCCAGATATTTGGTTTGGATCGGGTATATTGGCAGCGGACGATCAATGGTTCAGAGGCATTTGGCCAAAGCTCGCTCGCGACGCCGCAGTTCTTGACACTGCCAGTCCATTGCGCGGGACCAAATATGCACTCTTCGTTGCTTATTGCGTTGGTGTAACGTTTGCTGTCGTAACATTAATGCTGCCGATCGTCTGGCGAGCTATCGGGAAATCGTCACAACGTCTGACGTACCCTCAGTCGCGCGCGTTGTGGATAATACCTCTTGCCCTGCTATTCCTGATTTATTGGAACGGTTTCGAAACGGGGTTCTTCGGTAGCGACACGAGCGTAGCCCGCGCGATTACTAGGGGTTCAGTGCTTTGGTTTTGGACAGCACTCCTATGGGGTGCGTCCGCTATGGCACTCGCAGCCACAGCGATTGTTGTTGCAAAGCTTTGGACCCATGGACTGCCAGAGAATAATTATGAGTATTACCAAAGAAGAGGCCGCGAGTTGCGGTAAGTCTCCAATCGAGATTTCATCCAGTCAATGATGTTAGCAGACGGAGAAGGACGATGGCTGATGCATTTAATTCGACGTCTTCAAAACCTGGTGGGCAAGGACTCGGAGCCCCACCACAAGAATTCAAGTCGGGAATCGGACTGATCTCCGGGGCGTCCCAGGTAGCGATCGACATTGGTTCCAAGGGTGTTGGTCCAGTTGCGAAAGCCATCGCCAAAGGAGCTGGTGCCCTCCCGTCGGGAATTGTTGCGGGCGCTGATGTTGTGCATGCCATTGGCAATGGAACACCTGCCGATGTAACGCGAGAGACGGCGGGCTTCGCTGGGAGCCTTGCAGGAGCCGCCGCGGGCTTGAAGGCGGGAGCGGCTGCGGGCGCCCCATTGGGGCCATGGGGAGCGGCTATTGGCGGTGCTATTGGTGCCGGAGTGGGAGGGTACCTTGGCGAAAAGGGGCTCGAGGCGGCGTTTAGTGGTGGGAAATCCGCAACGTACGCTGGGTCCGGCCGCCCAGAGGGTGAGCTTCCCGACATGCGGCCGGGTTACGAGATGAACTTTCTTGATCAGCTTTCGGAGCAAAATCCTGCCGAAAAGGAGATCTGGGATTCCATTATGAGAGGCGCCGAACCTCGATTGGGTGCAGATGCATGGGGAACTCCCGGCGCAACAGAACCACGCGATGCACCTGACCCTCGGCAGCCCTATCATACAGGGCCGGATCTAGGACCCTACGATCAGACTCCTCAAGATCCAAATTACGGAAAGAATCCCCACGGGTCTGCGAATGCGGCGATCGGTGCTAACGGTCAGACTTCCACGGAGCGCGACGCCGCATATGGGCATTCTACGCCTGGATCAGCGAATGCGGCTATAGGGAGCAACGAGAATACTTCTGCTGCGCGCGATGCTGCATATGGGCACTCTACGCCTGGATCAGCGAATGCGGCTATAGGGAGCAACGAGAATACTTCTGCCGCGCGCGATGCCGCATATGGCGGCGGGCCTAGTCAAGGTAGTGGTAATGGCGGCGGTGGATCATCAAATTCAACCGGCCCAAACAATTACGGGGGTGGTAGCGGTGGCGGCAGTGGTGGCGGTGGCTCGCCGAATTCTTCCGGTCCAAGCAGCAGTCCAGGTAACCATGGCAGTGGGGGTAATGGCCCAGGCTCTTCCAATTCTACTGGCCCGGGCAACTATGGCGGCGGTTCTTCCAATTCGACTGGCAGTGGGAACAGCGGCGGGGGTTCGTCCAATTCGACTGGCCCAGGCAACTATGGCGGTGGCAGCAGTAGCGGCAGCAAGCCCGGCGGTGGCACGATTGGTTCAATACCCATTATTCTTGATCTTGCCGGTGAGGGCATCAAGGTCACTCAGCTTTCTTCTTCAGACAAGTTCATAACAGCCGATGATGGCCGCCTACATCGCACTGCCTGGGCCGGCGCCGGCAACGGCGTGCTGTTCTATGATCCCGACGACACTGGCGTCATAACCCAGCGCAACCAATATGTCTTCGCCGATTGGGACCCGACCGCGACGAGCGATATCGATGCCCTGCGCAGCGTGTTCGATACGAATGGCGACGGCGTGCTCGATGGCAGTGATGCGAGCTTTTCCAAGTTCAAGGTCGAAGTCGTCAATGCCGACGGGTCGATAACCGTCAAGACCCTGGCCGAGCTCGGTATCACGTCGATCGACTTGACGGCCGATCTGAACAATGTCGTCCTTCCCGATGGATCCGTCATCACCGGCCAGACGACCTATACCAAAAGCGATGGCTCGACCGGCACGGTCGCCAATACGACACTGACCTATGAGGCGGACGGCTATGCCGTCGAGCAAGTGACCACGACGGACGGCGCGGGGAACCGCGTGGTGACGACCAACGCCTACAATCCGGATGGATCGCTTGCGCGGGAGATCGTTAGCGTCACCAGCCCCGACGGCCTCAACCGTGAGATCTCCTTCGACGATGACGGCGACGGCGTCGTCGACCGGGTGCAAACCATTGTGACGATCGTCAATCCCGACGGCAGCGAGACCGAGACGCTGACCAATGAGAATGGCGGCGGCGTCCTCATCAACAGCATGGTGACGGCGACCAGTGCCGACGGCAAGACCATCACCATCTCGCGCGATTCGACCGGCGGGCAATATATCGACCAGACGGAGGTGCGCCAGACGCATGCCGACGGCCACCGGACCGTGGTCATCACCGATCTCAATCCGGACGGGTCGACCATCCGGACGATGTCGACAAATATCAGCATCGATGGTTACGCCAAGACGGTCTCCACCGATATCGACGGCAATGGCACGGCGGATGAGATCGAGACCCACACGATCGTCGTCAATCCCGATCAGAGCCGCACCGAAACGAATACATACACCAACAATGACGGCTCGATGAAGAGCCGGGACACGATGGCGGTGAGCGCCGATGGCCGCTCGAAGGTCATCACGCGCGATCTCGACGGCGACGGTGATACCGACCTCACCGAAACGACGGCGATCGTCGTCAATGTCGATGGCAGCTCGACTTCGACCAATGCCGTCACCAACAATGACGGTTCGCTGCGCATGTCGGTCGAGATGACGCTGAGCACCGATGGTCTGACCAAGTCCGAGACCGCCGACATCAATGGCGACGGCGTCGACGACTACACGACCGTCGATGCGACAGTCATCAATGCCAATGGCAGCCGCGACCAGACGGTCACCACCACCAATTCCGATGGCAGCCTGCGTAGCAAGGAAGTCATCTTCATCGGCGCGGACAAGATTACCCATACTGCCCAGCGCGACACGGATGGTGACGGCACCTATGATGAGGTCGATACGGTCGTCGTATCCGGCGCCGGCGTGCGCACTGCGACCGAGTCGCGCTACAATGCCGATGGGACGCTGAAGGATCGCGCGGTCATGACGACCAGCGCCGACGGCCTTTCCAGCAGCACGACCCTCGACATCAATGGCGATGCGACGATGGACTGGACGCAGAGCGACGTGACGGTCCGCAATGGCGACGGCAGCGCGACCCGCACCGTCGAGAACCGCAGCAACGACAATACGCTGCGTGACAAGGCCATCTCTACGACCAGCGCCGATGGCCTGTCGACGACGATCTCGAGCGACGTCACCGGCGACGGCGTTGCCGACACGGTCGTCAGCGATATCCTCGTGCTCAATGGCGATGGCAGCCAGGTCGAGACGATCACGATCCGCAATGCCGATGCGTCGTTGCGCTCGAAGATCGTCACGGATGTCAGCGCCAACCGCCGCTCCACCACCATTACGACTGATCTCAACGGCGATACCAAGACCGATCAGGTCGAGACGATCGTCAAGGCCAATAACGGCACGGTGACGGATACGGTCTCCAACTACAATGCCGATGGATCGCTGCGCAGCAGGCTGGTTTCGACGACCAGCGACGACGCGCTCTCGACGACGGTCCAGGCCGATGTCAATGGCGATGGGACCTATGATCTGACGACGACGGACGTCATTGTCCTCAACGCCAATGGCAGCCGCACCGAGACGATCACCAACCGAAATGCCGACAATTCCGTGCGCGACACATCCGTCGTCACGGTCAGCGCCAATGGTCTGTCCACAACGATCCAGCTCGACGCCAATGGCGACGGTTGGATGCCGAAAGAACCATCAATGGCGGCCATGCGTGTCGTGACCTAGATCGACTGAATGGTCGCAATACTCTAACACATAAAAACGTATTTTGCTCTGCAGTGCTGCTGCGCACGCACTACAGCTGCTAGCTGCAAATATTTTACTGATTCGACTCTTGCACCTATTGCGTGCGGATATTTTTAGTGCAAGCATGTTGTGACAATGAACGGGAGTAAAGCGGCACGCTGTCCTCAAAGAGATGTTCAAGTTGTCTTCAGAAGGCCAACTTAAAGATTGGCGGGGAATCACTGTTCATCGAAAGCCTCCTATCCAAGTTGAGGTGATCGCGGCGCTGCATTCTATCGTGCAGTAGTATTTGGCCAGGACGATAGGGGCGGTAGGGCGGCATGTTGTCGAGACTTGGCGGCAAAATAGCAGACCGTTGGACGCAGATCGGTAGTGGTTCTCGCGATCGCCGTTTGTATTTCAAATTTGTTGTGCAGGTCGCGGTCCTGCTTATTGCTTTTATAGGAGGCGAATGCCAGGCGGCGGAAAATCAGGAATGTGCGAAAGCGCTCGAACTGATGGCAACTCAAGGATTCCAAAAGGGATCAGTTGCTTCCTTGGAGAAGGATATATGTGCGGTCGACGTTGCAAGTTATGCTTCGCTAGTCGAATTCATTTTAGGTGAGAATGGCGGAAACGACGTTGAGGAGATCGAAGCAAAATTATTGAAGGCGGCGGAAAGCGGCAACATCAGCGCGAAGATAATCTATACGCTCGTTTTTACAAACATATTCAACGGTAAGTTTGATTCCGACCTAACCGCGGCGCGCTCATATTCACGCTATGTCCCATACATCGATGGCGTGTACTTACTGGGACAACCGCCAGACAGTCAGTATGGTGAAAAGCTTGGCGCATCGAGAATCCTGATAGATGAAGCACGCAGCAACGACGTGTTGGAAGCTTATTTGTTCGAGTACATATTTAGTCTTCGTTTCTACCGCCAGGACCGGAATCCGATCTTCAGAAACGATGCGGCAGTGTCGTTGCTGATGTTCGCCAGCTTCTTTGGCAGAGTTGAGGTAGCCCGAAGTCATTTGAGCAAGCTGTTCTCATTTAGTGAGACCGAACTTAAGGGGTTTGAGGCGACAGTACAAAACAGCGTCGGCCGCATTTTGATACGTCCCGACAACGCCGCGTGCGCTCTAAGAACGGAATGTGTGGCCAATGTGAATCTCAGGCGACTCATATGCCAGGTGAGGGATCGTAAGGGTCTGGTGCTGCTAAATATAAGCGAACCAAGCTGTACACGGCTTGCTCAGCCATTTGCGGATTTATATCGACGGAGAGTCGAGCAAATGTTTACGGAAGTTCTGTCTGCGACGCAACACTAATCCAATGGGAGAGGGCGATGGCTGTATTATCGGGAAGGTCAAGAGGTAGCTCAATTGGTAGTGGTGAACAGTCTGCTGGTGGAAAGGTGCAACTGGCTCAAGCAGGTAACCCTATTAACCAGCCTATTGGTGGTGGTGCCCGTGTCGGTCCCGGCAGTTTTAACGAAACTGAGGCGCTTGGTGGCGGCAGCACCGGTCTAAATCCCGGTCGTGTTGAGATTTCTCGGCCAGGCGGTGTCAGCGTCCCCAAAGGTTTGCCGGACTCAAGCACAACTGCAAAAGCAATCGTGAAAGTTGTGGACTACACAAATCCACTCGATACAACTCGCTACAAAGACATACATGATCCAGAACAGGCAGCCGCTCAAGCGTTGAATGAGATTCGTGCTTCGGGAAAGCAGCCAACAGCTGACGAGCTGGCCGGTGATGTGCATATGCCCGGTTATGACGATCCTAAGAACGACGTCTTCACACACCCAGCCTTTACCAATGAAGGGTACAATGGCGAACAGAACCCGGCAAGGACTCGCCCTAGTGGTATAAACGCCACGCCTGATACTCCGCAAGGTCCGATGCCTGCTCCTCGCGCGCCCGATCCGTTCGGGAGGGATGATTCACCACACTCGGCAAACCCAATGCTTGGTGGAGAGGAAGCCGGCCAGACGCCTAGTGGCATCGGTGCTGACGGATGGGGACCGAATAACGAGCCACGCGACGCAGGAGGAGGCATCGGCCAGACGCCTGGATCGGCGAACGCGGCAATCGGCACCAACGCCAACACGTCCGGAGCGCGCGATGCCGCATATGGACCAGGTCCTTCTACACCAGGATCAGCGAACGCGGCAATCGGTACCAATGCCAACACGTCCGCAGCGCGCGATGCCGCATATGGACCAGGGCCTTCTACACCAGGATCAGCGAACGCGGCAATCGGTACCCATGCTAACACGTCCGCAGCGCGCGATGCGGCATATGGTGGTGGCTCTAGTCAGAGTGGTGGTAATGGCGGCAGCAGTGGCGGTACCAGCGGTGGAAGTGTGGGTAGCGGCACCGGCGGTGGAAATGGTGGCGGTGGAACCAGTAGTACCGGCGGGGGAGGACCCGGTGGTGCTGGCGGTGTTAGAAATGGAAGCCAAAGTGGCAGCGGTTCTGGCAGTGGAGGTTTTGGCGCCAGTCTTGATGGCAATGTCGGCCACGGCCCTAATAGCGTTGGGGCGATGCCCGTCGTTCTCGATCTCACGGGCGACGGTATCAACCTTAGTCAACTCTCTTCTTCCGACAAATTCATCACAGCCGATGACGGTCGGCTGCACCGTACCGCCTGGGCGGGTGCAGGCAACGGTGTGCTGTTCTATGACCCCGACAACACTGGCGCCATCACCCAACGCAATCAATATGTGTTCACTGACTGGGATCCGACGGCGACCAACGATATCGAAGCTCTTCGCAGTGTGTTTGACACGAATGGCGATGGCGTGCTCGATACCAGCGATGCGAGCTTTTCCAAGTTCAAGGTCGAGGTCGTCAATGCCGACGGATCGATCACGGTCAAGACCCTCGCGGAGCTCGGCATCACCTCGGTCAATCTGACGGCGGACTTGAACAACATCGTCCTACCGGACGGCTCCGTCGTCACTGGCCAGACGACCTATACCAAGAGCGACGGCTCGACAGGGACGGTTGCCAATACGATCCTTACCTACGAGGAAGACGGCTATGCCGTCGAGCAGGTGACCACGACTGACGGTTCCGGCAACCGTGTCGTCACCACCAAGGCCTACAACCCCGATGGATCGCTGGCGCGCGAGATCGTCAGCGTCACCAGCCCGGATGGGCTCAGCCGGGAAGTTTCCTTCGATGATGACGCCGACGGCGTCGTAGACCGCGTGCAGACCATTGAGACTGTCGTCAATCCGGATGGGAGTAAGACCGAGACGCTGACCAATGAGAATGGCGGCGGCGTCCTCATCAACAGCATGGTGACGGCGACCAGCGCCGACGGCAAGACAATCACCATCTCGCGTGATTCGACCGGCGGGCAATATATCGATCAGACGGAAGTGCGGCAGACGCATCTGGACGGCCATCGCACCATCCTCATCACCGATCTCAATCCTGACGGATCGACGATCCGGACGATGTCGACCAATATCAGCATCGACGGTTTCACCAAGACGGTCTCCACCGATGTTGACGGCAACGGCACGGCGGATGAGACCGAGACCCATACGATCATCGTCAATCTCGATCAGAGCCGCACCGAAACAAATACACTCACCAACAACGACGGCTCGATGAAGAGCCGGGACACGATGACGGTGAGTGCCGACGGCCGCGCCAAAACCATCACGCGCGATCTCGATGGCGACGGCGATACCGACCTCACCGAAACGACCACGATCGTCGTCAATGTCGATGGCAGCTCGGCATCGACCAATACCGTTACCAACAATGACGGCTCGCTGCGCGCGGCGGTAGAAATGACGCTGAGCGCCGATGGGCTGACCAAAACCGAGACGGCCGATATCAATGGCGACGGCGTCGACGACTATACGACCGTCGATGAGACGGTCATCAATGTTGACGGCAGCCGCGACCAGACGATTACCACGACCAACGCCGACGGCAGCCTGCGGAGCGAGGAAGTCATCTTCATCGGCGCCGACAAGATTACTCATACGGCCCAGCGCGACACGGATGGCGACGGTACCTATGATGAGGTCGATACGGTGGTCGTATCCGGCGCTGGTGTGCGCACCGCGACCGAGTCGCGCTACAATGCCGATGGGTCGCTGAGAGATCGTGCGGTTATGACGACCAGCGCCGATGGCCTTTCCAGCACGACGACTCTCGATATCAATGGCGATGCGACGGTGGACTGGACCCAAAGCGACGTGACGGTCCGCAATGGCGATGGCAGCTCGACCCGCACCGTCGAAAACCGTAGCAATGACAATAGCTTGCGCGACAAGGCCGTCTCAACGACCAGCGCCGATGGCCTGTCGACGACGATCTCGAGCGACGTCACCGGCGACGGCGTTGCCGACACGGTCGTCAGCGATATCCTTGTGCTCAATGGCGATGGCAGCCAGGTCGAGACGGTCACGACCCGCAACACCGATACGTCACTGCGCTCGAAGATCGTCACGGAGGTCAGCACCAACCGCCGCTCCACCACCATCACCGCCGATGTCAACGGCGATACCCATGCCGATCAGGTCGAGACGATCGTCAAGGCCAATAACGGCACGGTGACGGATACGGTCTCCAACTACAATGCCGACGGATCGTTGCGCAGCAAGCTGGTTTCGACGACCAGCGACGATGAGCTTTCGGCGACGGTTCAGGTGGATGTCAATGGCGACGCGACCTACGATCTGACGACGACGGACGTCGTTGTCCTCAATGCCAATGGCAGCCGCACCGAGACGATCACCAATCGCAATGCCGACAATTCCGTGCGTAACACATCCGTCGTCACGGTCAGCGCCAATGGGCTGTCCACGACGGCTCAGCTCGACGCCAATGGCGACGGCACGTTCGATCTTACCACAACGGATGTCATCGTCCTCAACGCCAATGGCAGCAAGACCGAGACTCTCACCCGGAAGAATGCCGACAACTCAGTCAGCAGCCGCGTGGTCACTACGGTGAGCGCCAGCGGACTGTCGGCGACCGTCCAGAGCGACATCAATGGCGACGGCACGACCGACTTCACCACGACGGATGTGACGCAACTCAACAGCGACGGCAGCCAGACCCGGACCATCGTGACTCGTAATGCGGACAACTCCCTGCGCGATCAGGTGGTAACGACGGTAAGCGACGACGGCCGCTCCGTAGCAATTGCCCGCGACATCAATGGCGATGCGATCACCGACCAGAGCGAGACGATCATCGTTGCCAATAACGGCAATATCGTCGACACAGTGTCGAATTTCTATGTCAATGGTGCCCTGCGCAGCAAGTTCGTGACGACGACCAGCGCCAGCGGCCTCTCCGAGACCGTGCAGAGCGACTTCAATGGCGACGGCGTCTTCGACAATACGGTGACCAGCGTCGTCCAGATCAATGCCAATGGCAGCCGGACCGAAACAGTGTCTCAGCGGAGCGCCGATAACGGCCTGCGCAGCCAGACGGTGAGGACTACCAGCATTACCGGCCTCACCGATACGTTGCAAGCCGATTTCAACGGAGACGGTGTTTTCGATCTGACCTCGACCAGCGTTACTACCCTTAATGCCAACGGCAGCACTCTCGAGACCTGGACCGATCGCAATGCCGACAATTCACTGCGGTCGCAGACCATTAAGACGACAAGCGCCGATAGGCTTTCCGTCTCCATCACCCATGACATCGACGGAGATGGCGTCACCGACCAGGCACAGACGATCGTGACGGCGGCGACCGGCACGGTCACCGATACGATCTCGAACTACAATGCGAACGGCGCGCTGCGCAGCAAGTTCGTCACCACGACGAGCGATGACGGGCTGTCCCGGACGATGCAGTCGGATTTCAGCGGCGACGGTACCTATGACCAGGTGAGCACGGATGTGACCGTGCTCAATGCTGATGGCAGCAGGACCTCGACCTTCACGCTCAAGGATGCCATCGGCAAGACGAGCGAGCAGTCGATCGTCACCACCAACGCCACCGGTCTGTCGCAGACGGTCAAGAATGACCTCGACGGCGATGGCACGGCCGACCTTACCACCGCGAAGCTTATTACCCTCAATACCGATGGCAGCCGGACAGAGACCATCACCAGCACCGGCGCCGTGACCGGCCTTCGCAGCCAGACCGTCACGACGACCAGCGCTAATGGCCTCACTTCGTCGGAAACGGTCGATTTCAACGGCGACGGGAAGCTCGACCGTACGTCGAATTTCACCCGCGCGGCCGACAACAGCACGGCCGAGACGATCGTCACTTATGATTCGACCGGCGCCGTCGAGCAGAAGGACCTCCTGACCACGAGCGCCGACGGACGCACGAGCGGCCTCCAGCGCGACACCAATGGCGACGGCGTCTATGACCGGTTCAAGACGACGATCACCGATCTCAGCAGCAATGTCACCAAGAGCTTCTGGGATATCAAGGCCGACGGCACGCTCAAGGACAAGGTGGTGATTGCGAGTGACGCGAATGGCCTGTCGGACTCTACCACGATCGACCTGAATGGCGATGCCGTCAACGACATCCGCCGTGAGGAGACAACTGTCCTCAATAGCGACGGCACACGGACGGTTACCTTCTCCGAATGGATCGGCGCCGCTACCCTGACCTTCCGGGTGACGACGACCATCAGCGAGAATGGCTATGCCAGCACCTCGCTGGTTGATGTCGATGGCGACGGCACGACGGACAGGACCGAGAGTTCGACCACAGAGTTCCTGCCCGATGGCCGGGAGGTCACCACCTGGACCTGCACCTATGCCGATGGTTCGCTCAAGGAGAAGGTCGTGACGACCGTGAGCGACAGTGGAAACCATATTCGAACGACCGTCGACAAGGATGGCGACGGCAAGACCGATCGCCTGATTGACGCGGAATTCGCTGTCGACGGCAGCAAGATCGAGAGCATCACCTATTTCAATTCCTCGGGCGCGCAGATCTCGCGCAATGTCGTGACCACCAGTGCCGATGGCTTGACGGTAACGGTGGACCGCAGCGCGGGCGTCCGCGAGGTCACGGAGATCTCCGCCAGCGGCAATGGCAGCTATGTCTGGACATCAACGGGCAATGTCAATCTGACCTCATCGCATCAGATCGATGCGAATGGCATCGAGACCTGGACGCTCACCTCCGGGGCGACGACCACGATCGCGACGCTCGATCAGACCGCCAAGGCCCGGTATTTCGAAGCGGCAGATCGGCTTTATGACAGCGTATTCGACCGGGACATGGATCCGTCCGAAAGGGAGAGCCTGGTCAAATACATCGGCGATGGTGATCTCGACAAGGTCAAGCTCGCCAATGCCCTCCTGGTTCAGCCCGAATTCGCTCAGAAATATGGGACGCTCACCGATGCCTCTTTCGTCCGCGAGGTCTTCGAGAACGCGCTCGACCGCGGCCCGACTCTGGCCGAGCTCGACGCCTATCTGGCCCAGCTCAGCGCGGGGACGATCACGCGTGCCGGCATTCTGGTCGAGGTTTCCGAGAGCACCGAGCATATCGTCGATGGCAATGGCCATGCGGTGACCAACAACACGGCTTCCGGCCTGGCCACCTACACGCTCGACCACACGGTCGACGAGGAATTCGCCGCGGCCTTCGCCGACCGGCTGATCGACGGAGCCTTCGACCGGGACCCGACGGCGGCGGATACGACCGATATTTCCGCCAAGCTTCTGGCGGGCACGCATACTAAGGTCCAGCTCGCCCAAGGCTTGCTGGCCTCCACCGAATTCACGGCCAAATACGGCACTATGACGGATGCCGAATTCGTGGCCCAGGTCTTCGTCAATGTGCTGGGCCGGCAGCCGACGGCGCAGGAGAGCGCCGCATGGTCGGCGCGCTTGACCGCCGGCACGCTCAGCCGTGCCGAATTCCTGACCGCGGCGGTGGAAAGCCTGGATCAGCGGGCCGCCGGCACCGCCACGGCCGTCATCACCGTGCCGCCGCCGGGGACGAATGTCTTTGCCACAGGCACCCAGGTCGTCTTCCAGAACGGCGCCAGCGGCACGGTGACCAGCAAGTCACAGATCCAGCTTACCGGCAACAACACGGTGACGGCGACGGATGCCGGCACGTCCGTGACTGTCAACGGCACCGGCAACACGCTGTCGATCAGCAACGGGTCGATCTCCGCGGCATTCGGTGCGGCGTTCACGCTCAATGGCACGAGCAACACGGTCAACGCGTTTAATGCCGTGATCACCGCCGGTCCGTCTTCGAGTCTCACCGTGTATGGCAGCGGCAACGTGGTCAACATGAGATCCGGCGTGACGCTCAATGATCCGCAGAATAATGTTCTTGTTTCCTACGCGGCCTCCGCGGCCGCCGTGGTGGTGAACCTCGCCACCGGGGCCACCAGCGGTGGTGATGCCCAGGGCAACAGCATCACCGGTGTCAGGAAGGTCATCGGTTCCGCCTATGATGACACGCTCACGGGAGATGCGAGCGGCAATACTCTCAATGGTGGTGACGGCAATGATCTATTGACGGGTGGTGCGGGCAGCGATGGCCTCAATGGCGGCAATGGCAGTGACACGATAAGCTATGCCGGGTCGGCCGCGGCGGTGACGATCAACCTCGCCACCGGTACGGCTTCGGGTGGTGATGCCCAAGGCGACTGGTTCTCCGGCATCGAGAACGTCATCGGCTCGGCGTACAATGACAGCCTGACCGGCAATGCCAATGCCAATTATCTCGATGGCGGCGCCGGAGTCGATACGCTCAATGGCGGCGATGGCGATGACACGCTGCGCGGCGGCGCCGGCGGCGATACGCTGACCGGTGGGAATGGAACGGATACGGTGGATTATTCGGGATCGGCGGCGGTCACGATCAATCTTGCCACCAGCACATATTCCGGCGGCGATGCGGCCGGCGACACCCTGTCCGGCATCGAGAATGTCACCGGCTCCTCGAATGCCGACAATCTTACCGGCAACAGCAGCGCCAATCTCCTCGATGGCGGCGCCGGCAATGACACGCTCAATGGCGGCGACGGCAATGACATGCTGAAGGGCGGTGCGGGAACGGACGGCCTGACGGGTGGGCTCGGTTCCGACACGGCACTCTATTCCGGCTCGGCGGCTGCCGTGACGGTCAGCCTGGCGAGCGGCAGCGGAACCGGCGGTGATGCGCAGGGCGATACGTTCAACAGCATCGAGAACATCACGGGCTCGGCTTTTAACGACGCGCTCACGGGCGACACGAATGCCAATATCCTCGACGGCAGCGACGGCAATGACACGCTGAGCGGCGGCGGCGGGGCCGATACGCTCACCGGCGGCGCCGGCAGCGACACGGCGAGCTATTCCGGCGCGGCCGCGGCGGTCACGGTGAATCTCACGACAGGGGCCGGCAGCGGCAGCGACGCCCAGGGCGACGTATTGTCGGGCATAGAAAACATCACCGGATCCGGGTTCAACGACACGCTGACCGGCGATGCCGCGAGCAATATCCTGACCGGCAGTGCCGGCAGCGACACGCTGAATGGCGCCGATGGCGACGATGAGCTTATCGGCGGAGCGGGCGCGGACAGCCTGACCGGCGGTTTGGGCAGCGACACAGCCAACTATACCGCCGCGGCGGCCGGCGTGACGGTCAATCTCGGAACCAACACCGGCACGGGCAGCGATGCGGCCGGCGATACATTCTCAAGTGTCGAGAATGTCATCGGCTCGGCTTTCGTCGATACGCTGACCGGCGATGGCAATGCCAATATCCTGTCCGGTGGAGCGGGAAATGACACGCTGAATGGCGGCAATGGCGACGACACGTTGAGAGGTGGTGCGGGCGCGGATGTCCTGAGCGGCGGCAGCGGCAGTGATATCGCCGATTACTCGGCATCGGCGGCCGCCGTGACGGTCGCTCTTTCGAGCGCGGGAACCGGTGGTGACGCGCAAGGCGACACCTATTCGAGCATCGAAGGCCTCGTGGGATCGGCATTCAACGATACGCTGACCGGCGATAGCGGAAACAACAGTCTTGTCGGCGGTGATGGAAACGATGCGCTGACCGGCGGCGCCGGTGCTGATGTGCTCACCGGAAATGCCGGCACCGATACGGCGAGCTATGCCGCATCTGCGGCAGGAGTGACGGTCAATCTCACGACCGGCGTCAATACGGGCGGCGATGCCCAAGGCGATAGTTTGACCGGAATCGAGAATCTCACCGGTTCCGGCCAGAACGACAATCTGACCGGTGATGCGGCCGCCAATGCGATCGACGGCGGCAACGGCAATGACACTCTCGCGGGCGGCGGCGGCGCCGACACGCTGACGGGTGGCGGAGGCACCGACACGGTCAGCTATGCGGCTTCGGCTTCCGGCGTGACGGTCACGATCAACAGCTCGTCGAACAGCGGCGGCGACGCGCAAGGCGACACGCTTTCCGGCTTCGAGAATCTTACCGGTTCTGCTTATAACGACACTCTGACGGGTGATGTCGCGGCAAATACGCTCGATGGTGGCGATGGCGATGATGTTCTGAAAGGTGCGGGTGGTGCCGACGTCCTGATCGGCGGCGCGGGCAATGACACGGCGAGCTATGCCGGATCGACGGCAGTTACGGTCAATCTTGCTACCGGTGTAAACTCTGGTGGGGACGCTGCGGGCGACAGCCTGTCTGGAATCGAGAATGTCATCGGTTCGTCGAATGCCGATACGCTGACAGGCAATAGCAGCGCCAATATCCTGAGCGGCGGGGGCGGAGACGATACGCTCAGTGGCGGGGCCGGCGCCGACGAGCTCGCCGGCGATGCGGGAACCGATACGGTGACCTATGCAGCTTCGGCCGCCGCGGTCACGGTCAATCTCCTCACCGGTATCCATTTCGGCGGCGACGCGCAGGGCGACAAGCTCACCGGCTTCGAGAATGTGACCGGCTCTGCCTATGCCGATAGCCTTTCAGGCGATGCCGGTTCCAATACGCTTAACGGCGGTGATGGCGATGACACGCTGGCCGGCGGCGCCGGCGCCGACGTGCTGACGGGTGGTCTGGGATCCGATACGGTCCTTTATGCCGGCTCTTCGGTTGGCGTGACCGTCAATCTCGCCAGTGGAACCGGCACAGGCGGCCATGCGCAAGGCGACACCTACTCCAGCATCGAGAATGTCGTCGGCTCGGCCTTCGACGACACGATCACCGGCAGTTCAAGCGCCAATGTGCTGGTTGGCGGACTGGGCAATGACAGCCTTACCGGCGGTGGCGGCGCCGACACGCTCAATGGCGGTGAAGGTATCGATACGGCCATATATTCGAGCTCGGCCTCGGCGGTAACTGTCAATCTTGCGACCGGCGCCGGAACGGGAGGCGAGGCCCAGGGCGATACGCTCTTCGATATCGAGAACGTCACCGGCACGGCCTATAATGACACGTTGACCGGGGATGCCGCGGCCAATGTGCTCGATGGCGGCAACAATAACGATACGCTCAATGGCGGTGATGGCGATGACACGCTGAAAGGTGGCGCGGGCGCCGACGTCCTGATCGGCGGGAACGGCGTCGACACCGTGGACTACAGCACGTCGGGCGCCGTGACGATCAATCTTGCGACCGGTTCGGCGTCGGGCGGGGACGCGTCCGGCGACACTTTCTCCGGGATCGAAAATGTCATAGGCACAGAAGGCGGCGATAACATCACGGGCGATGCCGGAAACAACACCCTCTCTGGCGGCGGAAACAACGATGTCCTGAATGGCGGTGACGGCGATGACATTCTCATCGGCGGGGGCAGCCAGGACACGCTGATCGGCGGTGCGGGAAACGATACCGCGGTTTTCAACAATTATACGGACGGCATGTCGGTCAACATCGCAACCGGCGCTCTCAACATCTTCAACACGGACAATGACGACTCGATTTCGGGTATCGAGAACATCACGGCGACGCTGGGAGACGACGCGATCACCGGCAGCGCCGGCGCCAATGTCCTCGACGGCGATGCCGGCGATGACCACATCACCGGCGCAGGGGGCGCCGATGCGATCATCGGCGGCCTCGGCACCGATTGGGCCGAATATGCGAATTCCGCGGCGGGGGTGACGGTCAATCTCGCGACCGGCGCAGGCTCCGGCGGCGATGCGCAAGGCGATACGCTGACCGGTATCGAGAATCTGACGGGCTCCGACCACGGTGACAAGCTGACCGGCGACGGCGGCAAGAACCAGATCGATGGCGGCGACGGCAATGACACGCTGGAAGGTGGCGCCGATGCCGACACGCTGACCGGTGGTGCCGGAACCGATACCGTTAGCTACGCGGGATCAGTTGGGGGTGTGACCGTAACCGTAAATTCGACGGCAACTGGCAGCGATGCGGAAGGAGATACTCTTTCCGGTTTCGAGAATCTTACTGGATCAAACTATGCCGATACTCTTACGGGCAATAGTTCGGCCAATGTCCTCGACGGTGACGGTGGCGATGATACGCTTAAGGGCGGCGCGGGTGCCGACACGCTGATTGGTGGCGCCGGGATCGACACCGCAAATTATGCCGGATCTGCGGCAGTCACGGTAAATCTCCTGACCAATGTTCATTCCGGTGGCGAAGCGGCTGGCGACAACCTTTCCGGGATCGAGAATGTCATTGGCTCGGCAAATGCCGACAATTTGACGGGCGACAGCGGCGCCAACCTCCTGGACGGTGGTGCGGGCAGTGACACGCTCAGTGGCGGCGATGGCGACGACACGCTCAAGGGTGGCGCGGGCGCGGATACTTTGACCGGCGGGAACGGCAGCGACACGGCGACTTATTCAGCATCAGCCGCCGCCGTTGTTGTAAATCTCGCCAGCGGTACGGGGACGGGTGGCGACGCGCAAGGGGATACGCTGTCCGGCGTCGAGAACATCATTGGCACAGCCTTTGGGGACACGCTCACGGGCGATGCGGCGATCAACAGGCTCGATGGCGGCGATGGAGATGATATATTTGTCAGTGGCGCAGGCGCCGATACGCTCATTGGCGGTGCGGGTATGGACAAAGCGATATACGCAACCTCCGCATCAGCCGTCACCATCAATCTCGAGACCGGGATCAGTTCGGGCGGCGACGCACAAGGCGATGTGTTGTCGGGTATTGAAAATCTGACTGGCTCAACCTTCAATGATAGCTTGACCGGCGATGCCGGGGTAAATGTCCTTGATGGCAGCGATGGCAGCGACACGCTCCGGGGCGGCGGCGGCGCCGACAACCTCATGGGTGGCAACGGCAATGACACGCTTGAGGGCGACGACGGTGCCGATACTCTCACCGGTGGCGATGGCAATGACGTGCTCAAGGGTGGTGCGGGGGCGGATACCCTGACGGGCGGCATTGGAATTGACACAGTGACCTATGCGGGTTCAGCGTCGGGCGTCACGGTCACCGTGAACTCGAGCGCAGCAGGGGGTGATGCGCAAGGCGATGTCCTGACCGAGATCGAAAATATTACGGGCACTGCATATGGCGACGTTCTCACGGGTGATGGTTCGGCGAACGTCCTCGATGGCGGTGATGGCGATGACACGTTGAAAGGTGGAGCAGGCGCCGACACGCTGATTGGTGGTGCAGGTGTGGACACCGCGAGCTACGCCGGCTCGGCTGCCGTTACTGTCAACCTGCTGACGAACGTCAATTCTGGAGGCGACGCTGCAGGAGACAGCTTGTCCCAGATAGAAAATGTCATCGGTTCCTCGAATGCAGACAGCTTGACCGGCAACAGCAGTGCCAATCGTCTCGATGGTGGCGCAGGCGATGACTTGCTCGATGGTGGAGATGGGGATGATATCCTCATAGGCGGCGCTGGAGCCGACGATCTCATTGGTGGGGCAGGCATCGACACTGCCGCCTACGCGGCTTCGGGCGCCGTGACGGTGGATCTTGCCAGCGGGACTGCGTTGGGCGGCGACGCCGAGGGGGATACGCTGACCGGGATCGAGAACGTCACAGGCTCTACCTCCAATGATATGCTCACCGGAAATAATGGAACCAATATCCTTGACGGTGGCAATGGAGCCGATGTGCTGGTCGGCGGCGGCGGTGCTGATACGCTGATAGGCGGAGTTGGGTTTGACACGGTGAGCTATGCCGGCTCGATGTCGGGCGTGACTATCGATCTTGCTGCTGGCACGGGGTCGGGCGGTGACGCACAGGGAGATACTCTGTCAGGCTTCGAGAATGTCACCGGGTCGGCTTTCGATGACATCCTGATAGGTGATGCCGGGCCAAACATCCTTGACGGCGGCGATGGAAACGACCTCTTCATGGGAGGGGGTGGAATCTATGACACGCTCATTGGCGGAGCAGGTGTCGATACCGTGAGCTTTGCTAATTCAACAGCAGGCATTTGGGCAGACGTTGACGGCAATGCGTCGGGCGGTGATCAGGTCGCTTTCCTTTCGGGTATGGAAAACCTCATAGGCTCCAGCTACAGCGACTTTCTTTTTGGCGATGCGAATGACAATGTGATCGATGGTGGAGCAAGCGCAGACTGGATAGACGGTAATGAGGGGGTCGATACGGTAACCTACGCATCCTCGACTGGTGCGGTCACCGTCAGCCTTGCCATGGGTTCAGGTACGGGAGGTGATGCCGAAGGCGACATGCTGGGAGGCATCGAGAATCTCGTCGGGTCGGCATATGACGATACTTTGGACGGGAATACCTACGACAATAGTCTGGCGGGCGGCCAAGGCAACGATACTTTCACATTCGCGATCGGCGCTGAGTCCGAGATTGTCTTTGGACACGACACCATTACCGACTTCACCACCGGCGCCGGCTCGAACGACGTCATCGAGTTCGACGACGACATCTTCGCCGACTTCGCCGCGGTGATGGCGGCGGCGAGCCAGGTCGGGGCCGACACCGTGATCACCTATGACGTCGACAACAGCGTCACACTCAAGAACGTGACGATGACCAATCTCCATGCGGACGACTTCACCTTCATGGCTGCATGACCGCATGAGTTGATCTGACGGAAACAAGGCTTGGACGGCACGCCACAGTCTTCCCGCAACCGGCCGCCGCGATTGACCCTCGCGGCGGTTTTGGCGTCGTTCCGGCGCGCTTTCCTGGGCGTCGGGCTGATGAGCGGGGCGGTGAATGTGCTGGCGCTGACCGGCTCGTTCTTCATGCTGCAGGTCTATGACCGCGTCATCCCGAGCGGCAGCATGCCGACCCTCGTCGGCCTCGCCATCCTCGCGGGCCTCCTCTTCGCCTTCCAGGGCCTGCTCGAGCTCATCCGCTCCAGGCTCCTGGTGCGGCTCGGCTCGGCGCTCGATGCGCGCTTGAGCGGCCAGGTCTATTCCGCCCTCATGCGGCTGCCCTTGCGCACCAAGCTGCCGGGCGACGGGCTCCAGTCTCTGCGCGATCTCGACCAGGTGCGCTCCTTCATGGCGAGCGCCGGGCCCACCGCGCTCTTCGACCTCCCGTGGATGCCCCTCTATATCGCCATCTGCTTCCTGTTCCATTTCTGGATCGGCATGACGGCGCTCCTCGGCGCCGTCGTGCTCTTCTGCCTGACGCTCCTCACCGAGATGCGCACCAAGGCGCCGACCAAGCTCGCCGGCACCCATGCCGCGAGCCGCAGCGCGCTCGCCGAGGCGACCCGGCGCAATAGCGAAGTCCTGCAGGCCATGGGCTTCGGCGCGCGCATCGCCGAGCGCTGGTCGCTCATCAACCAGGACTATCTCGCCGCCCACGCCAAAGCGAGCGACGTGGCGGGCTCGCTTGGCACCGTCTCCAAGATCCTGCGCATGATCCTGCAATCCGGCATGCTGGCGATCGGCGCCTGGCTGGTGATCCTGGGGGAGGCGACCGGGGGCATCATGATCGCCAGCTCGATCATGATGAGCCGGGCGCTGGCGCCGATCGAGCTCGCCATCGCCCATTGGAAGGGCTTCGTCTCGGCGAGACAAAGCTGGAGCCGGCTGTCGCAGCTCCTGGCGCTGCTGCCCGAGACCGCGGCCAGCGTCACGCTGCCCGATCCGGTGAGCCGGCTCGCGGTCGAAAACGTCAGCATCTCACCGCCCGGCGAGCGCCGGCTCATCGTCCAGGATGCGAGCTTCGTCCTCGAGAAAGGCCAGGGCCTCGGCATCATCGGGCCCAGCGCCTCGGGCAAGTCCACTCTGGCGCGCGCCTTGGCGGGTGTGTGGCTGCCGGCGCGGGGCTCGGTCCGGCTCGACGGTGCGGCGCTCGATCAATGGGAGCCAGAAGAGCTCGGCCGCCATATCGGCTATCTGCCCCAGGACGTGCAGCTCTTCGACGGCACGATCGCCGAGAACATCGCCCGCTTCGAGCCCGATGCGCCCTCCGAGAAGGTGCTGAAGGCGGCCACGACCGCGGGCGTCCATGACCTGGTGGTGCATTTGAGCGAGGGCTATGACACGCGCATCGGCGAGGCGGGGTCGGCGCTATCCGCCGGCCAGCGCCAGCGCATAGCGCTCGCCCGGGCACTCTATGGCGATCCCTTCCTGGTCGTGCTCGACGAGCCCAATTCCAATCTCGACGCCGAAGGCGAGGCGGCGCTGACGCAAGCCATCCAGAGCGTGCGCGATCGCTCCGGCATCGCCGTCGTCGTCGCCCATCGCCCGAGCGCGCTCGCAAGCCTCGGCCAGGTGCTGGTCATGAGCCAGGGCCGCGTCCAGGCCTTCGGCGACAAGGACGAGATCCTGGGCAAGATGTCCCGGCAGAAGCCGCAGGCGCCGCCGCCCTTGAAGGTCATTACGCCCTCGGAAGGAAGTGCCGCCTCATGACCGCCGCCGCACCCATACCGCCCGAACGCGCCATCAGGCGCTATCTCTTCGCCGGGGTTGCGACATTGGTGGTGCTCGTCGGCGGTGTCGGCGGGGTCGCGGCGGTGACCGAGCTTTCGGGCGCCGTCATCGCGCCGGGCACGCTGGTGGTCGATTCCAATGTCAAGAAGGTACAGCATCCTTCCGGCGGCGTGGTCGGCGCCATCTATGTGCGCGAGGGCGACAGGGTGGACGCGGGGCAGGTGCTGGTGCGCCTCGATGAGACGGTGACCCGCGCCAATCTCGCCATCGTCGCCAAGAGCCTGGATGAGCTGGAAGCGCGGCTTGCACGGCTCGAAGCGGAACGCGACGGATCGGCGATGATCGCCTTCCCGGAAGAGCTTCTGGCGCGCCGCGGCGATCCCGCGGTCAAGCGCATCCTGAGCGGGGAACAATCGCTGTTCGATCTGCGCCGCGTGGCGCGGGAGGGGCAGAAATCGCAATTGCGCGAGCGCATCGCGCAGCTCGCGGAGGAAGTCTCAGGCCTCACCGAGCAGCGCGAGGCCAAGCGGCTCGAGATCACGCTCATCGGCCGTGAGCTTTCCGGCATCCGCAAATTGTGGAAGAGCAAGCTCGTCTCGATCGAAAGGATCACGGCGCTGGAGCGCGATTCGGCCAGGCTCGGCGGCGAGCATGGCCAGCTCACCGCCGCGATCGCTGGCGCCCGGGGCCGCGGCAGCGAGATCGAACTGCAGATCATCCAGATCGACCAGGATCTCAGGAGCGAGGTGGCGGCCGAGATCCGCGAGATCCAGGGGCGGGTGTCCGAGCTCGTCGAGCGCAAGGTCGCGGCCGAGGACCAGCTGAAGCGTATCGAGATCAAGAGCCCGCAGGACGGCATCGTGCATCAGCTCGCCGTCCATACGATCGGCGGCGTCATCCAGGCGGGCGAGCCCATCATGCTCATCGTGCCGGTCACCGACGAGCTCACCGTCGAGGCCAGGATCGCGCCCCAGGATATCGACCAGGTGACGCCCGGCCAGGCGGTGACCCTGCGGCTCTCGGCCTTCAACCAGCGCACCACGCCCGAGCTCAAGGGCCTTCTCACCAAGGTGGCGGCCGACCTCACCGTCGATCAGAGATCGGGGGAGAGCTTCTATACGGCGCGCATCGTGCTGCCGAAGGAGGAAGTGGCGAAGCTCAAGGGCCTGACGCTGAGCCCCGGCATGCCGGCCGAGGTGTTCTTCCCGACCGGCGCCCGCACCATCCTCTCCTATCTGGTGAAACCGCTCAGCGACCAGATCGAGCGGGCGTTCCGGGAAGAGTAGACCCCCTAAACCAGTGTTCTCATTTTGTTCTTGACGTCCGCGATCAGACGTGCGATTTGGGAAATATCAAGATCGGACGATGTGCGCCCCCGGAGTTCTCAGTTGGATATTCATTATTTCATAGGTGCAATTGTGCTGGGGCTCATCGTTGCAGGCATTGCGTTGCTCGCAAGACAATGGTCAAAGCCTTTCACGCTGTCCGTGCTTCTGATGCCCTTTCATCCCTGGCAAGGTATGTCCATGAGAGGAAGGCCTCTACCTATGGCTCGTAAGATCCCCATGCCGCATCCTGGCCTGATCCTGAAAGGGGAGCTTCTCAACCCGTTGGGCATGTCGGCCTGTGCGCTTGCCAAAGAAGTCCGCGTCCCGCGGAACAGGATCGATCTTCGGTGGTTCGCAAAGATGCAGGCTAAATATGATGATTGCACCTCGGCGGAGCGGGTTGCTGAGGAATTGGCTGCCGCCACGTAAAAGAAAGGTTGCCTCAAAAGGGGGGCTTCCTCATCTGAAAGGTATGTTTCGTCAGGAAAGGCCGCCGTGCATTCCGTCGCTGGCCCGGTAACTTGCTTTGTTACAAAGGGTTGTCCGGATCTCGTAAGAGAGAGATTCAACTTGCCCGGGACAGCCTGATGGCAGGTGGTCAAGAAATCCCCCTTTCCCTGTCCCGTTCCGAATCAAATTTGATTCAAAAAAACCGGCGCTGGTTAGCGTTTGTTAACCATTTGTTATCGAATGGGTAAGAAAGATTCCATCTGGGGAAAATCAGTTCTCAGGTGTTTTCATATGACGATCAATCTCACCGTGCCGAGCTTGGCAGAGCTTAAACCACGCATCACCGTTTTCGGCGTGGGCGGCGCCGGCGGGAATGCCGTCAACAACATGATCGAAAGCCGGCTCGACGGCGTCGAGTTCGTCGTCGCCAATACCGATGCCCAGGCTCTCGCCCAGAATGTTTCCGAAAGGCGCATCCAGATGGGCACCGCGCTCACCCAGGGGTTGGGTGCGGGATCGCAGCCGCAAATCGGCGCCGCCGCCGCCGAAGAGGCGCTGCCGGAAATCCTTGATCACCTTGCGGGTGCCCATATGTGCTTCATCACCGCCGGCATGGGCGGCGGCACCGGCACCGGTGCTGCTCCGGTCATCGCGCGCGCGGCCAAGGAGCAAGGCATCCTCACCGTCGGTGTGGTGACAAAACCCTTCCACTTCGAAGGCGTGCGCCGCATGCAGACGGCCGAGCGCGGCATCGAGCTCCTTGCCAAGAATGTCGATACGCTGATCGTCATCCCGAACCAGAACCTGTTCCGCGTCGCCAACGAGAAGACGACCTTCGCGGCCGCCTTCGCCATGGCCGACCAGGTGCTCTATTCGGGCGTCGCCTCGATCACCGAACTCATGACCAAGGAAGGCCTGATCAATCTCGACTTCGCCGACGTCCGCGCCATCATGAGCGAGATGGGCAAGGCGATGATGGGAACGGGCGAGGCCTCCGGCGAGAAGCGCGCCATCGAGGCGGCGGAAGCGGCGATCTCCAATCCGCTGCTCGACGATGTGTCGATGCGCGGCGCCCGCGGCCTCTTGATCTCGATCACCGGCGGACCCGACCTCACGCTTTATGAGGTCGATGAAGCGGCGACCCGCATCCGCGAGGAAGTCGATGCCGAGGCCAATATCATTCTCGGCGCCACTTTCGATGACTCGCTCGAAGGCACGATGCGCGTGTCGGTCGTGGCGACCGGCCTTTCCATCGAACAGTCCGAGCATCTCAATGATGAACCTGCCGCCGAGGAGCAGGCGCCCGCGCGTCCGGTCTTCGGCTATACCGGCAGGCAGCCCATCCCGGTGAAGAAGCCGATCCAGCCGACACCGGTTGCCGCGCCGCAAGCCAGGCGCGCGGCTCCGCCGCCGGTGCAGCCGGCGCCGCAGCCCATGCAAGAGCTCGATGAAATCGAAGAGGAGCATGAGGAAGCCGAGGTGACCCAGCAGGTCATCCAGCAGGCGCGCGCCCAGGCGGCGTCTCCAAGGATGCCGCAGCCCGAAGACTTTCCGCCGATCGCGCAACGGCAGATCGCGGCGCAGCAGAACCGTATCGAGAATATCGCCGAGCATGCCGCCAAAAAGAAGCGCGGCCTGTTCGAAAGGCTGGCCGGCGTAGGCCTGAGCCGCAAGGGTGATCTGCCGGCGCAGCCGGAAGCCGATCCAAGGACACGTCAGGAGCCGCGCATCCAGTCCGCCGAGCCGCAACGGCCGCAGGTGGCGCAGATGCCGGTGACAAGCCCGGCGCAGCCCGCCTATGACGACGACCAGCTCGAAATTCCGGCCTTCCTGCGCCGTCAGGCCAACTAGTTAAGTTACTGCAGCACCTGGTAAAAAACCCGGCGGTCACACTTCCGCCGGGTTTTCTGCATCTAACAGTTGGAGCGCCGCTGGAATCCCGGGTCCGGGAGGGGTAGAAAGCGGCCGATTTGGCATCTTGATCGGGAATTCGGCGATTGACTTTTGTGTCTGGTGGGAAGCGCTTCGAGCGGTTGGCAGCAGGGCTGCGCCTTGGTGCTGTGATTACCGTGGCGCTGGCGCTTGGGGCCTGCTCCAGCATGTCGGACCTGCTCGACAGCGGTTCCTCCACCTCGTCGCAGGCCGCCGCCGCTTCCAGTGACGGCATAGCCCCCGATCTCGCCGCCGCCGACAAGACGGAGCCGGTGGGACCGCTCTACAACAAGGGCCTCGAGCAAATGCAGGCGGGCGAATACCGCACGGCCGCCAAGACCTTCGGCGAGGTCGAGCGCCAGCATCCTTATTCGGCCTGGGCCACCAAGGCGCAGCTGATGCAGGCCTATTCGCAGTATCAGCGCAATGCCTATGACGAGGCGATCAACGCGGCACAGCGCTTCATTACTTTGCATCCGGGCCACAAGGATGCCGCTTATGCCTATTACCTGGTCGCGCTCTGCAATTACGAGCAGATCATCGACATCAGGCGCGACCAGACGAACACCCGGAAGGCGCTCGAGTCGCTCGAGGAAGTGACCCGCCGCTATCCCGGAACCGCCTATGCCCAGGATGCCGCCGCCAAGGCGACGCTGGCGCGCGACCACCTGGCGGGCAAGGAAATGGAAGTCGGCCGCTATTATCTCAAGAAGGGCTCCTATCTCGCCGGCATCAATCGCTTCAAGCGGGTGATCACCGAATACCAGAATACGTCGCACACGCCGGAAGCCCTTTATCGCCTGACCGAGGGCTACCTGGCGCTCGGCATCAGGTCGGAAGCGCAGACCGCCGCTGCGGTGCTGGGACACAATTATCCCAACAGCGAATGGTACCAGGATGCCTATTCGCTGCTCCAGAATGACGGTGTCCTGCCGCAGGAGCACAAAGACTCCTGGATCAGCAAGGCTGTGAGCTCGGTCAACCCGTTCTAAAGCCCGGGGCCGTCCAACTTTTCCCCTCTCCCGTTGCGAAGCAATGGGAGAGGGTGCCCGAAGGGCGGGTGAGGGCTCTTGTCTCAGCGAGGAATGCTCGTTGAGGTCAGTGCAGGTTGCACGAAAGAGCCCTCATCCGGCCTTCGGCCACCTTCTCCCACGCGTGCCGCGCGGGAGAAGGGAATGACGGGAGAAGCCCTGCACCGCACTCTAAGACTCAGCTATAAGGGCGCCATGCTCACGGCGCTCTCCATCCGCGACATCGTCCTCATCGAGAAGCTCGACCTCGTGCTCGAGAAGGGGCTGACCGTGCTTACCGGCGAGACGGGGGCGGGAAAATCCATCCTGCTCGATGCGCTGGGCCTGGCGTTGGGCGCGCGCGGCGACAGCAGCCTGGTGCGCAGTGGCGCCGAGAAGGGGATCGTCACCGCCGCCTTCGCGCTGCCCAGGACGCATGCGGCCTTCGGCCTTCTCAGCCAGCAGGATATCGAAGCCGACGGCGAGCTCGTCATCAGGCGGATCCAGAATGCCGATGGTCCGAGCCGTGCCAGCATCAACGACCAGCCGGTCAGCCTCAATCTCCTGCGCCAGATCGCCGGCGCATTGACCGAGATCCATGGCCAGCACGACGATCGTGCTCTCGTCAATCCGGCCAATCACCGCCGGCTGCTCGACGCCTTTGGCGGGCTCGAGCCCGAGGCGGAAGACGTCCGCCGCCTGTGGGAAGCCGTGAGCGAAGCCGAGACGCGGCTTGCCGGGCACAAGGCGCTGCTCGCGCGCTCGGAGGCCGAGCGCGATTATCTGACCCATGCGGTCGATGA
>Ga0187894_10001592_pt1 | contig 28822 bp, 22 predicted proteins | sample GBC1701081metaG_FD_136650 | JGI IMG/M metagenome (GOLD analysis project Ga0187894, IMG submission 136650) | White microbial mat communities from a lava cave in the Kipuka Kanohina Cave System on the Island of Hawaii, USA - GBC170108-1 metaG ...
AAAGAACATTGGACGCAGGATCCACTCGAAGGCGGCGGGCGCATCGTCGGTGAGGTCTGTCACTTCGTCGATCTGATGCAGTTTTTTACGGGCGCGAGCCCGGTGTCTGTTTTTGCTGAGTCGGTGAGCGCGAAGTCGCCAAAGATTGTCGACGCCGATTCGGTGTTCATCACGTTGCGGTTTGCAGACGGCTCCAATGGCGTCATTGCCTACCTGAGCGAAGGCGATAAGTCACTCGCGAAAGAACGCATCGAGATCTTTGGCGCGGGGAAGAGTTTTCTGTTGGACGACTTTCGCACCGGAAAAATACAGGACAAGGGCCAACGCGCACAGGTACAACGCATCTGCGCCGCCCTGCGCGAAGGCGGACCGGCGCCAATCAGTCTCGACGAATTGGCGGCGACCACCCGAACCACCTTTCGCGTGCTAGACTCTCTTCGCTCCAAATGTGTGGTATCGCTGGAATCGTAAGCCGCCAACCGGACACGCTCCCCGAGATCTTGATCGCGCCAATGCTCGACGCCATCGAGCATCGCGGCCGCGACGATCAGGGCATCTGGGTTTCCGATCTGATCGACGATTCGGGCACGCGCGCCTGTTTCGGTCACCGGCGTCTCGCCATCATCGATCCTACGCCTGCGGGCCACGAGCCGATGTTTTCGGCCGACGGCCGTTACGTTCTCACTTTCAACGGCGAAATCTACAACTATCGCGAACTGCGCGAACAGCTTCGCCCGCTCGGACACGAGTTCAAAACCGACAATGACGCGGAAGTGCTGCTGGCCGCGATCTCCGAGTGGGGTTGGGAAGGAATCAGCCGTCTCAACGGCATGTTTGCTTTCGCGGTTTGGGACAATCGCGAACGCACGTTGACGCTCGTTCGCGATCACGTCGGTATCAAACCGCTCTACTATGCGAACACTCCTGAAGCGTTTGTCTTTGGTTCCGAAATCAAGGCGATCATCGCCGCGAAGGTGATCGCGCCGCGCCTGAACCCAGAGGCGCTACACCAGTTTCTCACCTTTCTCTGGGCGCCGGATCCAAACACGTTGTTCGCCGGCATCAATACAGTTCCGCCCGGTCATTACCTTCAGTACAAGGCGGGTGAAATCAAACTCACCGAGTGGTGGGACGTTTCATTTGAAAAGATCGACGACCATAGAAGCGATGCCTGGTGGCAGGAACGCGTACTCGAAACACTCGATCGCGTCGTGAAGATGGAAATGGTTGCCGACGTTCCGCTCGGCTCGTTTCTTTCCGGCGGCATCGACTCATCCGGCATAGTCGCGATGATGGACCGTCACAGCAATGGTCAGAAGATCAGCACCTACACCGCCGGTATCAAGAGCGAGGATTTACGTTACGACATCATTCCCGACGACGTGCAATGGGCGCGCCGCGTGAACGAGCAGTTGCAGACGGATTATCACGAGATCATCCTGCAACCGTCTGTCGCCGAGCTGTTGCCGAAACTGGTCCATCACATGGAAGAGCCGCCCATCGACATGGCGATTCCCAGTTACCTCATCTCGCGGGCGGCAAGAGAAACGCTGAGGGTGATGCTCTCGGGCATGGGTGGTGATGAAGTGTTCGCCGGCTACCCGCGGCAGATGGCGATGAAACTAGCGGCAGCGTTTGATCCGGTGCCGAGCTTGTTGCGGCGGCCGTTGATGAGAACAGTTGCCGGCGTATTGCCTGGAGGATTGCCCGGAAGATTGACCGCCCCGTTGCGCAACGCGAAGAAGTTTGCGCGCAGCGCGGCCGAGGATTTTGAAGATCGATATCTCGGCTACGGTACTTACTTCACCGACGAGATGAAGCGGCGCATTTACACCGATGAATGGCGCGAGCGAACCCGCGCGTACGATGCCTACGCAGCGCATCGCCGTTACTTCGCAAACGTCGAAAACGCCGCGCCGCTCAACCGTCTCTTGTACGTCGATCTAAAAACTTTTCTTCCGTGTCTCAATCTCATCACGACTGATAAAACGTCAATGGCCGCGAATCTCGAAGTCCGCGTTCCGTTTCTGAACCGCGAAATGATCGAGATGGCCGCCTGTATGCCGCCGCGTCTGAAGCTGCACGGCCTGACCAGAAAATACGTGCTGAAGCGTGCGCTGGAAAACGTGCTCCCGAAAAACGTGGTGTGGCGAAAGAAGGCCGGATTCGGCGCCCCGATCCGCTCGTGGTTACGCGGTCCGCTGCGCCCGCTCGTGAACGATCTACTTTCCGAAGAGTCGGTGATGCGCCGAGGCCTGTTTCGTCCGGCTGAGGTAAAAAGGGTCATCGACGCCAACTTCTCCGGCCGCGAAGACTACAATCTCCAGGTTTTTCAACTGCTCGGACTGGAGCTATGGCACCGCCAGTTTATTGACCGCGTTTGAGGGTGAGGGTTTGAGCGCTTTTCTTTGCGGTTCTTGCCGGCGGCAAGCTGGAAGTCGTTGATTCCGTTAAGCAGGCGGACGGAAGCTGGAGGGAATTTGGGCGATTTGTTGTAAATCGAGTAGCCAACAAGCAATAACATTGACAAGCACACGCGCAGCAGTCTACTCTGGCAGGGCGAGCCACCCCGGCTCGGCGACCTTCTGAAGCCTCACTCGGCCTCGAAAGTCCCAGCTCACAATCATGATCACACCGGAAGAATTGGAGACCGCAACGCCCGATGTTCTGCACCCGGCCACGATGGCGGGAAACGGTCAGTGTGTGCTCCTGGCTGAGGATGATCCGGCGCTCCGGCGTTATCTCCAGGTCGTGCTGGAGCGCGCCGGCTACAGCGTTGTTTCGGCAACGGACGGGTTGGAAGCCATGAAGTTTTTGCTGAGCGCCACCGTCGACGTGGTGGTTACTGACGCGGTAATGCCCAACCTGGACGGATATCAGTTGTGCCGGTTTGTGAGAGGCAGCAAGCACTTGTCGCACTTGCCGATAATTCTCTTGAGCGCCCTCGACCCGCGAAATGCGGTACACGAAAGCGAAAACGTGGACGTCTTCCTGCCCAAGCCTGTCTCACCCGAAGATTTGTTGAGTCGTATTATCGAACTCAGCCATAAATGAAGCCACAAAGGGCACAAGAGGTACAAAGGAGTAGTCGAACTCCCTTGTGCTTCTTGTGCCTCTTTGTGGCTTAGCTACTGTGGCTGGCCTCGACGTTGTCGATCTGCGCGCGTTGCAGTTTCCCGCTGAAGTCGACGTAAATCGACTTCCACTCCGAGAAAATATCCAGCACTTGCGTGCCCGCTTCGCGGTGGCCGTTACCGGTGGCTTTGGTGCCGCCAAACGGCAGATGCACTTCGGCGCCGATCGTCGAGGCGTTGACGTAGAAGATGCCGGTGTACATCTCGTTCATTGCTCTGAACGCGCGATTCACATCTCGGGTGTAGATGGCGGCGGAGAGCCCGTAACGAACGCCGTTGGTGATCTGGATCGCGTCTTCGAGTGAATTCGCGGGAATAACCGTGGTCACTGGCCCAAAGATCTCTTCCTGCGAGATGCGCATGTCCGACGTGGCATCGGTGAAGACAGTCGGTTCGATAAAGTGACCGTAGGCGTAATCGCCGCGCGTCAGACGCTTGCCGCCGCAGGCGAGCTTAGCGCCGTCGTCGTTACGTCCGATGCGGATGTAGCCCATGATCTTCTCGACGGCATCTGCGTTAATTACCGGTCCAACGTCAGTTTTCGGATCGGCGCCGTTGCCGACGCGTAATGCTTTCGCGTGCTCAACCAGCTTCGTCACAAACTGGCGATAAACCTTCTTGTGGACCACGAGCCGCGACGATGCAGTGCAACGTTGTCCTGACGTGCCAAACGCACCCCAGATCGCGCCTTCGACAGCGAGATCGATATCGGCATCATCCATGACGATGATCGCGTTCTTGCCGCCCATCTCGAGCGAACAGATCGCGTTGCGTTCGGCGCAAGCCGACGCGACGATGCGACCGGTCTCAGTTGAACCAGTAAACGAGATCAACCGGAGCGCCGTATGATTCGTCATCGCAGCGCCGACCGTTTCACCGTAACCGGTGACGAGATTCACGACGCCCGGTGGAATGCCTGCTTCTTCACACGCTTTTATAAGATTGTAAGTTGAAAGCGGCGTGTCTTCCGCGGGTTTGATGACGATGGTGTTACCGCAGATCAGTGCGGGAATCAGTTTCCACGACGGAATCGCCATCGGAAAATTCCATGGCGTGATCAGACCACAGAGACCAACCGGCTGGCGCACGCACATCGCAAACTTGTCGCGCATCTCCGCGGGCGTGGTGAAGCCGTGCAAACGGCGCCCTTCGCCGGCGGTGTAGTAAGTGCAGTCGATTGCTTCCTGAACGTCACCGCCCGCTTCTTTCAGAACCTTGCCCATCTCGCGGGTCATATCCGCGGTGTAGCGTTCTTTGTCGCGAATCAGGATCTCCCCGAGGCGAAACAGGATCTCGGCTCGCTTGGGAGCGGGCGTGTTGCGCCAGCGATCGAAAGCATTCTGCGCGGCATTAACTGCGGCGTTAACGTCGTCGCTGGTGGAAAGTGGAAAACGGCCGACGATGTCGCGCGTGTCGGCGGGGTTGATGTTTTCAAACATCTCGCCCGACTGACTCGCGACCCACTTGCCGTCGATGTAGTTCTGATAGGTTTTTGTTGCCGTGCGGCCCGCGCCGTTGCGCGAACTGTTTTTGCCGCTGGATTTTGAAAGGGCTTTCTTTGCCTGTGCCATGATGGATTTCCGATTTCCAATTGCCGATTGTCGATCTGTCCCTTGCGCTCAGTTGTTCGTTCTCACGCGAAATGCCCTTCAGATCGGCAATTGGAAATCGGCAATCGGCAATGACCTCACTGATAAGTGAACTGCACGATCAGCGGCAGCAGGCGGTCGCCTTTCGCATCTCGTTGCAATCTGGTTACGTTCAAAACAATTGGATCGCCCGCCTTGAGACCGTTCAAGACGCGTTGGAAGTCTGCTAGCGAATTGACGGGCACACGATTGATTTTATTGATTACGTCGCCTTCAGAAACCACCGGTTGGCCGGTGGGTTGAACGCGAATCTCGGCCACGAGGCCGTTGGGATCGATATCTTTTACGTAGAGTCCCTGAATGCCGGTCAGATGACGATCCGCGAGTAGCTGCGGCGTCAACTCGGCGAGCGTGATGCCGAGGTGGAGTGCGTTTCCTTTGGGATCGGCGCTCTTCGGAGCCGGTTTGGCCGGCTCAACCCAATCACGCATTGTTGGAGACGGTGGGCGTTCGCCAAGCGCCACGGTGGCGGTGCGTTTGTCGAGTTTGCCGTTCACATCTCGCAAAAAGACGAGTGTGATCTGCTGGCCGACGGGCGTGCTGGCAACACGCTGAATCAAATCCTGTGCATTGAGCACTGGTGCGCCTTCGAACTCGACGATGATGTCGCTGGGCTCCAGGCCGATCTTCGCGGCGGGCGTGGTTAGACCGTTTTCCTTCGGTGTCACCGACATCACGATCGCGCCGCGTGCTTCCGACAGTCCGTAAACCTTCGCAAACTCGTCGTGGACCGACTCAAGTGTGATTCCGAGATAACCGCGCCTGACCTTGCCCTGCGCGATCAGTTGTTTGTAGACGAACGCAGTTTCGTTTGAGGGCAACGCGAAGCCGATGCCGTTGTAATCGCCGGTCGAGGTCGCGATTTGAGAGTTCATGCCAATCACTTCGCCGCGCATGTTGACGAGTGGTCCACCGCTGTTGCCACGATTGATGGCCGCGTCGGTTTGCAGGAAGCGCTGAAAGACGTTGAAGTACGGGCTCTCTCTTTCCTTCTTGGAAATGATTCCGGCCGTGACGGTCTGGTCCAGGCCGAAAGGCGAACCCATTGCCAAAACCCAATCGCCGACTTGCGCGGCGTTGGAGTCGCCGAGCGTGAGCGTTGGCAAGTTCTTTTGCGCGTCGATCTTGATTACGGCGACGTCTGTTTCAGGATCAAAACCGACGACCGTGCCGCGATACTTTTCACCCGACTGCATGCCGATCGTGATCCGGGCGGCATCTTCGATGACGTGGTAGTTCGTAAGAATGTAACCCTTCGCATCGATGACGAATCCGCTGCCGACTCCGCGTTGTGGTTTGCGTTGCTGGCGGCGAAACAGGTCGAGCAACGGATTGTTCGACTCCTGGTCTTCTTTGTCTTCGTCTTTTTCGTTGACTTCGATCTGTTGCTGGGTGGTTTCAATGTTCACCACGGCAGGTTCGACACGTCTCGCGATTTCTGCGAACGACGCGGATAACGCCTCGGGCGCGCGGGCAATCTGGAGGTCGTTTTGCGCGACGGTCGTTCGTCCGGACAATATCGCGCCGATGCCGATGCCGGTGACGAGACAGGCCACGGCGAGTGCCGCAATCCAGACGCGCAGTTTTCGAAGAATAATTCGCTCCTGATCCGTCGTGTGGTCCCTGGAAATCTGAAACATTTTCACTACCTCCGTTACCGATCCTCGCCCAAGGAAAGGGCTAGAGTATAGCGAAAGGGGTGTCGCGGAGCAAAAACATGGCTGATTGTTCTGCACGCCGAAGGCGTTTGCTAACTTCAGCCCAAGCTTGGAGCTTGCGACAACCTTGGGAATAAATGGAATACAATCATTTCCAACGCGGAAAGCGTTGGCGAGGTGCGTGCGATGCAGCTTAGCCAACGCTTTCAGCGTTAGTTGCTCTTGTGTTTGTTTGACCCAGGGTTGTGCCAACCCTGGGCTGAAATTTTGCTAACGCCTTCGGCGTTGTGGGACTTCAACCGAAAGTAGCGTCTTCGGCGTTGTTGAACACAGGCGTCTTTACGGGCGCAGGAGGACTTTGAGGATGCCGGGGGTTTTTGCGCGGGCCATGGCTTTGAGGCCCTTTGAGAGTGGATGTTCCTCGCTGATCAGACTCTCGACGTCGATCACGTTCCTCTTCAACAGATCGAGAGCGGGTTGGAACCGCCCGCAGCGAGACCCAATGATCGAGATCTCGTCGACAACGATCCGCGCGGCGTCGATCTCGGTGGAACCATGAAAGGTCGACTTCAAAACCAGTTTGCCTTTAGGACGAAGCAAATCGAGCGCGAGTTTGAAACCGCCCGCTGCGCCTGAAGCTTCAACCACCACGTCAAACTCACGCTGACGTTTGGCGGCCTCGTTGGGCCTTGAAGTTTCGATTCCGCGCCGCTCAGCAATGCGTAACTTCTCGGCGTGTTTACCGACGAGCAGCGTCTGCGCGACGGTGAGTGCGACAACCTGGGCGCAAAGCAGTCCGAGTTTGCCGTCTCCAATCACAGCGACACGATCGCTTTTCGTGATTGCGGCGCGTTCGAGAATGCCGCACGCCGCGGCGAGTGGTTCAGTAAACACCGCCTGTTGATCCGGAATGTTCTTCGGAACGGGAATCAGGTTTACGTTTGGTAGTTGCAGAAACTCAGCGTGTGCGCCGTCTCGACCGACGATTCCCAACACAGTGCGTGAAGGGCAGTGTCGCGGATCTCCGGCTCGACACAGAGCGCAACGTCCACAGCCGGCGTTGATCTCTCCGACAACACGCCGGCCGACGAGCTTCCGCTCATCGCTTTTCTCAACCACGCCGACAAACTCGTGTCCGATCGTTCCATTGAACCCAGCGTAGCCGCGCGCGATTTCCAGATCCGTGTTGCAGATGCCTGACAACAACACGCGCACCAACGCCTCATCCGTGTTGTGCGGTTTCTCGATCTCGCGAAGTTTCAGCTGCTTTTTTTCGACGCGGAGGGAGAGCACTAAAACCTCATACTCCTCGTATAGGCGTTTTGCGGCGTCAACTCAATCACCTGCTTGGCTCCGATAACCGTCACCGGCAAGCGCCACTCGATCTCCTGGTCACCGGAGAGCTTCGCATGCAGCCACCAACTGCCGGGCGCGAGCAATACTGAACCTTTTCCCTCGTTGTCGAGACGGGTGTTGACCGGCGAACGGCCTTTCATGCGTTCTTTAAGAAAATCGTCAAAGCGCTTGCCTGCGCGTGGTTCACTGAAGAACTCGTGACGCACGGCGACTACGTTGACCGGATAGAGACTCACCTGCACGTCGAGCGCAGAACCACCGTTGTCCGGCTGATGCAAAACGATCTGCAAGCTGGTGGTGCGGTGATCGTCCTGGACTCCGGAGGCAGTGGCGGGAAGTTGACGGTAGATCAGCCAGCCCGCGCCAGCGAGGGCGACGACCAAAGCCACTCGCAGCACGAGGATCAATATGCTGCGAAAGGCACTGGGAATTGGGCGACCGTCTGAAGACATGACCATTAACACTACTACCCTTTAAACCGGCGCACAAAGTTTACCAGCGATTCAGCTTCTTTTAGATCGATTTTGTTGCTGAACGCGGGCATGTTGCCACGCACGCTGCGCCCGTTCATGATCGAGTTGAAGACGCGCTCGTCAGTCACTTCATCCTGCCATTGCGCATCGGTAAGATCGCGCGCATGGCTAAACTTGCCTTTGGAGGTTTTGGCGCGTCCGTCGCTGCCGTGACAGGAAACGCAGTACTTGCGATACAACTGCGGCGCCGTGCGCACGTTGCTGCTGTTCGCCTTCACTGCGAAGACGGTAATAAACAAGCTGATGAACACGAGTGAGTAAAGTCGCATCATAAAGTAGGCGCTCCGGCCGCTAGTTTTGTGTATAGTGCAAAAAATTTCAACCACAGATAGAATCGGGACAACTACCTTGACCGAAATCGAGATCAACAAGCTACGTGAAGAGTGTGGTGTCTTTGGCATCTACGGCCATCCGGAGGCCGCGCGACTGACCTATCTTGGACTCTATGCGTTACAGCACCGTGGTCAGGAATCGTGCGGTATCGTCGCGTCTGACGGCTCCGAGCTACGGCTCGAGCGGAAGATGGGACACGTTTCAGAAGCATTCGATCAGTCGGCTCTCGATCGCCTGCGCGGCGCGAGCGCGATCGGGCACGTGCGTTACTCGACCGCCGGCGATGTTTCGATCAACGAAGCGCAACCGTTTCTGGTGACCTGCCAACACGGGCAGATCGCAGTTTGTCACAACGGTAACCTGCCGTTCGCGCGTGAAGAACGTCTGCGGCTCGAACACGACGGCGCGATCTTTTCATCGACTTCCGACACGGAGGTCGTGCTGCATGGAGTGGCTCGTTCTCGTCTTTCGGTGCGTGAAGCGATCCCGGAAGTGTTGCGCGACACGGAAGGCGCGTTTTCGATGCTTTTTCTGACGCCGAACGAACTGATCGCAATTCGCGACAGCCGCGGTTTTCGGCCTTTGGCGTTGGGACGGCTGGGCGATGCGTGGGTGGTCGCTTCCGAAACGTGCGCTTTTGATTTGATCGATGCGCAATATGTGCGCGACGTCGAACCCGGCGAGATGATCGTCATCGATCGCGATGGTTTGCGTTCGTCGCACCCTTTGCCGAAGCAGCAACACTCGATGTGTTTGTTTGAGCACGTTTACTTCGCGCGGCCCGACTCGCTGGTTTACGGACGATCGATCAACGAATCGCGTCACAAGCTGGGGCGGCGGCTGGCGAAGGAACACCCAGCGGATGCTGACATCGTGGTGCCCGTTCCAGATTCGGGCGTGGCGGCGTCGATCGGCTACGCGGCGGAGAGCGGTTTGAGTTTTCGGTTTGGCCTGGTGCGCAATCATTACGTCGGCCGGACGTTTATCGAGCCGCGGCAGTCGATTCGTTCTTTCGGCGTGAGAATCAAGTTGAATCCCGTTAAGGATCTCATCAATGGCAAGCGGATCGTTTTGATTGACGATTCGATCGTGCGCGGAACGACGTCGAAGAAGATCGTGCGGATGGTGCGCGAAGCGGGCGCGAAAGAGATTCACGTGCGGATTAGTTGTCCTCCGACGATCAGTCCGTGTTACTACGGCGTCGACACGCCAAACAAATCGGAACTGATCGCGGCGAATATGTCGGTCGAGGAGATTCGCAGATTCATCGAGGCCGACTCGCTTGGTTACCTGTCGCTCGAGGGAATGATTGCGGCGACGGGGGTGAGCCCCGATTCGACGTGCGTCGCTTGTTGGAATGGAAAGTACCCGACCCGCATTACGCGCGAAGCGGAAACGATGTGGGAACGCGAGCACGAGTCAGTGACCGCGGAAAGCTAAGCCACAGATTACGCAGATTTCTGTTGTTGTGAACCGTGTGTCCGGTTGTGAAATGTGCGAAGTGGGCTCTGGCGTGAACTGCCGATTGGAACTCGGTGTAATCTGTGGATGGATTTGAGGTTTGTTGAGTGGGGCGAGTGAGAAGAGGTTGTGGTTGTGCGGTTGCCGTGCTTTTGTTGGTGGCCGCCGGCGCCGGCATCGCGTATTGGAGATTCGTTCGTCCGTGGTTGCAAAGCCAGCCGCCGCGCGCGTCGGGCGGTGAACTGACGGTTCGCATCCTCGACGTTGGTCCAATCAACGGCGATTCAATCCTCATCAGCTCGCCGGCGGGCAAAACGGTGCTCATCGACGCCGGCGATACGAGCAAAGGGAAGGCGGTCGTTGACGCTTTGAAGCGTAACAACATTCAGCAGCTCGATTACTTCATCGCCACACATCCTCATCCCGATCACATCGGCGGCAGTGCCGAAGTTTTCAAAGCAGTGAAAGTTCTGAACGTGATCGACAACGGTCAGGGAGTGAGTTTGCCGAGCGGACCGAAGACGCCAATAGCAACCAAAGGCAAAAAGCCGGCGCCACCGGTGGCCCAAAAGCGAGGTGGGCCGCCGCCGGTCACAAAGTTCTTCGACGACTACAAAGCCGCCGTGAGTGCGAGCGGTGCTCATTACGAAACCGCGCGCCCGGGAACAAAATACGATCTCGGCGGCGGCGCATTGTTGACGGTGCTCGCGCCGTCTGAACCGTTTTTTACCAAAGACCAGATGCGCACCGGCGGAAACGAGCCTAACGCAAACTCGATCGTGTTGCGTTTGGACTATGGATCGTTCTCGATGTTGTTGGCCGGCGACGCGGAAGAGCAGACCGAGCATCGCTTGATGACCAAGGAGTTGGATCTTGAATCACGTGTGCTCAAGGTTGGGCACCACGGATCCAAGTATGCTTCGTCGGGAGATTTTCTGCAGCGCGTGAAGCCGGAGATTGCGATCGTCTCTTGCGGCGCATGGAATCGTTATGGACATCCGGCGCAGTCGGTGCTGGATCGTTTGAAGGCCGCAAACGTGAAACTGTATCGCACCGATTTGCACGGCGAGATCACAATCACCAGTCGTGGCGCCGCGAACGACATAAACGTACAAGCAGCTAAAGAGCCCACGGAGGATGCCTGGGAAGGCCGCATCGCGCAGAAGGACGACTCGACACGATCCGGATTTATTGCTTACGGCGACTTTGGACCACCGCCTCGACCCAAGAAGACACCCCAAAGTAAATAAATGCCGAGTGAATGATGAAACCTGTATCTTACAGCGACGCCGGAGTAGACATCGACGCGGCCACGCGCGCGACCGATCGGATCAAAGAACTCGCGCGCGCGACATTCAACGAGCGCACGCTTTCCGAGATCGGCAGCTTCGGAGGCATGTTTGACGGCGCGTTTCCGCACCTGGCGAAACCAGTGCTCGTGGCGTCAGCCGACGGCGTTGGCACCAAACTCAAGATCGCGTTTGCCACTGGAGTTCACAACACGGTCGGACGCGATCTGGTGAATCACTGTGTTAACGACATACTCGTGCAGGGCGCGCGGCCGTTGTTCTTTCTCGATTACGTCGCGACCGGGAAGTTATCGCCCGAAGTCGTGGCGAGTGTGGTTGAAGGCGTGGCGACCGGCTGCCGTGAAAATGGTTGTGTCCTGCTCGGCGGTGAGACGGCGGAAATGCCGGGGTTTTATGGCGAAGGCGAATACGATATTGCCGGATTCATCGTCGGCGTTGTCGATCGCTTGAAGATTGTCGACGGAAAGACGATCGAACCGGGAGATGTTTTGCTGGCGTTGCCTTCGGTGGGCTTGCACACGAATGGTTACTCGCTCGCACGCAAGCTCTTCTTCGAAGTCGCGGGCTACGAACCACAGACGCATTTGCCCGAATTACGAATGACTGCCGGCGAGGCGCTGTTGCAGCCGCACACCAGTTATCTGCGGCCACTCAACGAACTGCTCGATCGCGGAGTGATCAAAGGATTGGCCCACATCACCGGCGGCGGGCTCACCGACAACATTCCGCGGATTCTTCCGGAAGGAACCGCGGTGAAGATCGAGCAAGGCTCGTGGCCTGTGCTGCCGATTTTTGAATTGTTTCGGCGCCTCGGAAATGTGTCCGATCGCGAAATGTTTCGGACCTTCAACATGGGAGTTGGCATGGTGATCGTCTGCTCACCGGTCAACGCAGCTATCATCAAAGCCCACTTCGAGGCCTGCGGCGACGCGTACTATGAAATCGGGAAAGTGATTGCCGGCAATCGCGAGGTGATCATCTGAAGAGAATCGCGATCCTCATTTCCGGCCGCGGCTCCAACATGCTCGCGCTTCACGACGCAGTTCGCGCCGGAAAGATCCCCAATGCCGAAATCGTTGTCGTGATCAGTGACAAGGCTGATGCTCGCGGGCTGGCGTTGGCCCAGGAGCGCGGGATCGAAACGCTCGCGATCGAACGCAAAGGCCGCAAGCGCGAAGAACACGAAGGGGAGATTATCGAGGCCCTTCGCGAACGGCGCGTTGATCTGATTTGTCTCGCTGGATACATGCGTCTTTTGTCGCCGTGCTTCATCGACGTCTTCCGAAACCGCATACTCAACATCCATCCGAGTCTGCTGCCTTCTTTTCCCGGTCTCGACGCGCAGCGGCAAGCGCTCGAACACGGCGTGAAGTTCAGCGGGTGCACAGTTCATTTTGTTGACGAGACACTCGATGGTGGACCGATCATCGCGCAGCGCGTTGTTCCAATATTGGAAGGTGATACAGTAGCAACTCTTTCGGAGCGAATCCTCGCGCAAGAACACCAACTCTACGCCGAAGCAGTTCGATCCGTATTGTCCGTTTAATCCGTGGTCTTTTTCTGTCCGAGCGATTCAGCACGCTGAAACGCGGCCCAGACAGCCTTCGACAGCACCGTTCGCAACGTACCTTTCTCCATCTGATAGATCGCTTCCGCCGACGTTCCACCCGGTGAGGTAACCATGTTGCGCAACTCCGCCGGATGCTTGTGCGACTCTAGCGCAAACAAAACTGAGCCGAGCAACGTCTGATGGACCAGTTCTTCTGCGACGTGCCGCGAAAATCCCATGTGCACGCCGGCGTCGATCAGCGCTTCCATGACGAGAAAAATGTAGGTTGGACCAGTGGCGCTCAAGGCCGTCGCCATGTCGATCTGGCGTTCGTTCTCAACGCGAACAGTTTTGCCGAGTGCTTCGAGTAGAGCGCGGACCTGCGTCTCCTGCTTTTCGCTCACTGCGCGGCTCGCGGTCCACGCAGTAACGCCCTCGCCGATCTGAGCGGGCGTGTTTGGCATCGTGCGCACCACAGCTCCGTGCAACAGTTCATCCGTAATCGTCTGTATCTTCGCGCCCGCAACAATCGAAACCACGAGCTGGTCCTGGTGAATCGAACCTTTCAACTCTCCCAGCACCTTCGCCAAACGTTGCGGCTTCACGGCCAGAATCACCATCGATCCTGCTCGCGCGGCATCCGGCGCCGCCGCGAGCACGGCGTCGCGGTTATGCTCAAACATCTCGATGCCGTATTTGACGTGCAACTCTTCGCGCCGCGCGGGCCGCGGGTGACTGCCGACCACATTGTCAGGACTAACGAGCTTCTTGCGCAGCAGTCCGGCGATCATCGCTTCGGCCATCACCCCACAACCAACGAACGCGAGGCGGCAGTCTTCAAGCGCGCTGACCGGCTCGCGAATCAACTCCGTTGCTGTCTCGGTAACCATAAATCTGAGGATAGCGCACCGCCGAACAAATCAGCTACTCTATCGCGCGAGGAGTTGGTTATGCAGGCCCGGGAAACGATGATGACGATTGACGAACAACTCTCATACCTCGCCAAAGGAACCACCGAGATCATTCGCGAAGCCGAATTGCGCGCGAAGCTGGAAAAGTCGGCCAAAACAGGCAAGCCGCTGCGCGTAAAACTCGGCGCGGATCCGACCGCGCCCGACATTCATCTCGGCCACACGGTCGTGATTCGCAAACTGCGTGCGTTTCAGGAGTTGGGCCACACGGCAATCTTTCTCATCGGCGACTTCACCGGCATGATTGGCGATCCGTCCGGCAAGAGCGCGACGCGGCCACAACTCACGCACGACGAGATCAACGCTAACGCCGAGACTTACAAACGGCAGATTTTCAAACTACTCGACCCGGAAAAGACAGTCATCGATTTCAATTCGCGTTGGATGGACGCGCTCGGCTCCGCCGGTTTTCTGCGGCTCGCGTCGCACGTCACAGTGCGCCAGATCCTCGAACGCGACGACTTCCAGCAGCGACTCGAGGCGAATCGTCCGCTGGCGCTGCACGAAGTGATGTACCCACTGGTGATGGCTTACGACTCGGTGGCGTTGGAAGCAGACGTCGAACTCGGCGGCACGGATCAAAAGTTCAACTTGCTGATGGGCCGCAACCTGCAACGCGAGTATGGGCAGGAGTCGCAGATCGCGGTGATCACGCCGTTGCTGGAAGGCACGGACGGCATGCAGAAGATGTCGAAGAGCCTGGGCAACTACATCGGCATCAACGAGCCGCCGCAGGAGATCTTCGGTAAGGTCATGTCGATCACCGATGAGCTGATGTGGCGCTACTACGAGCTCTGCACCGATCTTTCGCTGCCGCAAATCGACGCGTTGCGGAGTAGCGATCGCAATCCGCGCGACATCAAAGCCGATCTCGCGAAGAGGATCGTCGCCGACTTCTATTCCGAAGCCGACGCCCGCGCTGCGGAAGAGCAATTCAATCTGATGTTTCGCAGTAAGCAGGCGCCGGAGGATATTGAGGAACGAACGGTCTCGTCCGGACCATGGAAGTTACCGCGGCTATTGGTTGAACTCGAACTCGCGCCGTCGATGGCCGAAGCACGACGACTGATCGAGCAGGGCGGCGTTTACGTTGATGGTGAAAGGGCGCCACAGACAGACCTCGATGTGAGTGCGGACCGGTCATGCCTGATTCAGGTCGGAAAGAGACGCTTCATGCGAGTGAGAGGAAACACGAATTAACGCCGATGTCTGCGACCATCGCAAGTGAAGAGGTCCTCGTAATCGAAACGCCCGAGCGCGTGCCGCTGCACTTTGCGCTCGCGTCGATCGGGAATCGTTTTCTCGCGTGCGCGATCGACCACACGATTCAGCTATTGGTGCTGGCGCTCATCGTGATTGCTGGCGCCATCATCGCGAACGTTTCCAGTCTGGCAAACACCATCGAGAGCGCGCCAAAGTGGGTCGTCGCCATCATGATCCTGGTGGTTTTTCTGACCTTCTCGAGTTACTTCGCGTTTTTCGAATGGCTCTGGAGCGGACAAACGCCGGGCAAGCGCTGGCTAAAACTCCGCGTCATTCGTGAAGACGGGCGGCCGATAACGTTTTGGGAAGCGTGTGTGCGCAATCTCCTGCGCACGTTTGACATGATGCCGGCGCCGTTTTATTCGATTGGTTTGATCAGCGTGTTTGTTAACAGCAGGGATCAGCGTGTAGGCGATCTGGTTGCGGGCACGGTTGTCGTGCGCGAACGTGAAGCGGAGGCGCCGGAGTTCGCGCAGGTCTTCGCGAGTCCGGTGAGCGATCCGGCGTTGCGCCGTTCGTTCAAGCCGGTGGACTTCACGGCCAGTCTCCACAGTTTGACCGAAGCGGAGATTCAAGTGGTGGAAACGTTTTTGCGGCGCCGCTGGGATCTCGCCGATGTGCCGCGGCAATGGATGGCGTGGCGCGTCGCGTTGCCGATCCTATATAAACTCCGTCCTACTTACGATCTCGCCAGTTTCACCTACGAAGGCTTTCTCGAAGAACTACTTCATCGCTACTTGCGCGAGCATCGCTTCAGCACAGGTCAATAAGCCAGCCACAAAGAAGCACAAAAGGCTCAACCTGTTTTCCCCAAATTCGTTTTGTGCTTTTGTGCTTCTTTGTGGCTTGAACTCAAAACGGCGGTTTGCTAGCCTTCAAAGTTTTCATGAATGCGGAATTTAAAACAGAGGGACCCAAGAAATGAGTAAGGAAGTTTTCATACTGGGCGGCAAGCGCACGCCAATGGGCGAATACGTTGGCGTGCTGAAGGATATTTCGGCAATCGATCTCGGAGCGGTGGCCGCGCGCGGCGCACTTGAAGCGACCGGCGTGAAGCCTGAAGAGATCGATCACACGGTTATCGGTAATGCGTTGCAAACCTCCGGCGATGCGATCTACGGCGCGCGTCACGTCGCACTCAAAGCCGGTGTCCCGTTTGATCGTCCGGCGTTAACAGTGAATCGACTCTGCGGCAGCGGCATTCAGTCGATTGTTTCCGGCGCGCACATGCTGCAACTCGGCGAAGCGCAGTCGTGTCTCGTCGGCGGCATGGAATCGATGTCGCAGGCGCCGCACGTGATTCGCGGCGCGCGTTCGGGTTTTGCACTCGGACAAGGAAAACTCGAAGACAGTTTGATGGTGGCGTTGCTCGACACTTACTGCAACACGCCGATGGCCGGCACAGCGGAGAACCTCGCGCGCAAGTTTGAGATCTCGCGTGAGGAGCAGGACAAGTACGCGTTGCGTTCGCAGCAGGAAGCCAAGCGCGCGCTCGATGCGGGTTTTCTTGCGGAAGAGATCGTTCCGGTTGAAGTGAAATCGCGTAAGGGAGCTCAACTCGTCGACCGAGACGATCATCCACGACCGGAAACTACGCTCGAAGTTCTTGCGAAACTCAAACCCGCGTTCGCGAAGGATGGATTTGTCACGGCGGGAAATGCTTCCGGCATCGTCGATGGCGCGGCTGCGCTGGTCATTGCGAACGAAGAGTTTGTAAAGCAACGCGACCTGGCGCCGATGGGCCGGATCGTCAGTTGGGCCTACGCCGGCGTTGAGCCGGAGATCATGGGCATTGGTCCTGTCCCGGCGACGCGAGCAGCACTCGCGAAGGCCGGTTTGTCGCTCAACGACATCGATTTGGTGGAAGTTAACGAGGCCTTCGCCGCGCAGTACCTGGCTGTGGAAAAAGAGCTCGGATTGGATCGGTCCCGTACCAACGTCAACGGCGGCGCAATCGCGCTTGGCCACCCGTTGGGCGCCACCGGCACGCGGCTGGTTTTGACGGTGCTGCACGAACTGCACCGGCGCAAAGGTCGCTATGGCTTGGCGACGGCTTGCATCGGGGGCGGCCAGGGCATCGCGATGGTCGTGGAGCGTGTTTAGGCCGATCGGTTTCCAATAATTCGAATAAATCCAAATTCTTGAGTGAGTTTGGCGGGATCGCGCGGATCGGTGATTTAGTTAACTATTGGGATGAATCGTGTTGGTCCGTTAGGGTAACGGGAACACCTATCCGGCACGAGTTTTGCCAATTTTTGCGCGTGAAAACGGACCGGTTTGCGTTGCAATTTTGTCCGGCTCACAATTTCACGAAGATTTAATAGCTTCAATCATGACTTGGACTTGCAGAGCGCGAGGCAGGCGTGATAGAAGCTGCGTCTTGCTTGAACAACCATTCGTCAATTCCTTCTGAAGTTGATTCAGATGCACTCAAACTTGGCTAAACATCAGCGCTGCCCTCGGGGCTGACGCGCATTGGAACGTTAACTCTAATTGCCTAAGGAGTTCCCCAGTATGTCGAAGATCATAAAGTTTTCTCTTGCAGGCCTGCTGGTGCTCGCTTTCTGCGCTATCTCTTTTGCGCAGTCGACGACCACCGGTGCAATAGGCGGCGTAGTTACCAACCCAAATAAGGAGGTTGTGCCCGGCGCTGCGGTGGCGGTCAAGAACCTCGAAACGAACAAGGAAGAAACGGCTACCACCGATGACACCGGACGTTTCAAAGTCGCCAACTTGCAGCCGGGGAGATACTCCGTAACGGTCAACTCGGCCGGCTTCAGTCCGATGACCAGCGAGAACGTGATCGTGGAAATCGGCCGCGAGACGCCACTTGAAATTTCGCTCTCGGTGGGACCGGTCACGGGCTCAGTCGACGTCAGCGCTGAAGCGCCCGTCATCAACACCACGCAGCAGGACTTCTCCACCAACATCAACCAAACGTCGATCAACGAGCTCCCGATCAACGGACGCCGTTGGTCCAACTTCGCCCTGCTCACGCCGGGCGCGGTGCCGGACGGCACGTTTGGTTTGATCAGTTTCCGCGGTATCTCTGGTCTGCTCAACAACAACACGATCGACGGTGGCGACAACAACCAGGCGTTCTTCGCCGAAGAGCGTGGCCGTACCCGTATCAGCTACTCGATCAGTCAGGCAGCCATCCGCGAGTTTCAGGTCAACACTTCGAGCTACTCAGCCGAGTACGGACGTTCCGCCGGCGGCGTGGTCAACGCCATCACCAAGAGCGGTACGAACGATTTTCACGGCGGTGTTTTCTACTATCAGCGCAACAACAAGTGGGGCGCCCGCAACCCGCTCGCCGTTCGTCAACAACAGATTAATGGAGTGTTCACGCCGGTTGGATACAAACCGAAGGATGTACGCCATCAGTTTGGCGGCACGATTGGTGGTCCAATCGTCAAAGACAAGGCGTTCTTCTTCTTCAGCTACGATCAGCAGAAACGAAACTTCCCCGGCTTGTCCGTCTTTGGTCAGAACGGATTTCTGAACCTTAGCTCCACCAATCGTACTGCTCTGATCGCGCGTGGTCTGACGAACACGCAGATCGACAACACGCTCAACTTCCTCGCCAGTCTTTCGGGCCCAGTTTCCAGGACCGGCGACCAGAAACTTTTCCTTCCCAAAGTTGATTGGGTAATCAACAACAATAATACGTTGACAGTTAGCTACAATCGTTTGCGTTGGGAATCGCCGGCCGGTGTTCAGACTCAGGCGACAAACACCCGCGCAATCGATAATTTCGGCGACGACTTCGTTGAGATCGACGCGCTGAATGTGAAGCTCGCTTCCACTTTGTCGCCCACACTGCTCAACGAGTTCCGCTTCCAGTGGGGGAAAGACAAAGAGACTCAATTTAGTCAGCCGCCAATTCCGGGCGAACCGACAAATGCGGTCAACGGAAGATCGCCGCAGACGATCCTGGTAGGTAGCACTACCTTCTCATTCGGTATGCCGGAGTTCCTCGATCGCGCAGCGTTCCCGGATGAAACACGCTGGCAGTTTGCCGACACCATCACCCTGACCGCCGGCAATCACGCGGTCAAGTTCGGTGGTGACATCAACTTCGTCAAAGACGACATCAACAACCTGCGTTTCATCGGTGGTGAGTTCAACTACACGGGAGCGACGACAGGTATTGCTGACTTCATCGTTGACTACGTCAACTTCCAAACCAGCGGCGCGATTCGCGCTCTGTCGAATGATGTGAACTTGCAAGGCCGCTGTGTTAGCGCGCAGTCGCCGGGAGTCTTCCGCCGCGCCGGTAAGTGCTACGCCGGTAACTTCAACCAGGGTTTCGGTGTGCTCGGTCTGACAATGAAGACGCAGGATTTCAACTACTTCATTCAGGACGACTGGCGCGTCACTCCGAGATTCACGTTGAACCTCGGACTGCGCTATGAATACCAGCGCAACCCCGATCCGGTGAATGTGAATCCACTGCTGCCGCAAACAGCGAACAGAGTTAGCGACAAGAACAATTTCGGTCCGCGCGTCGGTTTTGCTTACGATCTTACCGGCGATGCCAAGACCAGCCTTCGCGGTGGTTGGGGTATCTATTACGGTCGGCTAATCAACTCGACCATTTACAACGCTCTCGTCAACACGGGCGTCGGGATCGATCAGGGCCAGCGTCAATTCACCACCAGCGCGACCAACTTGCCGGTCGCCTGCACCGGTGCAGTTCCGCCACAAAACGCGGACAACTGCTCGTTCCTGCCGATCTACCCGAATCTTTTGAGCGGCTCCAACCCACCGGTTGGCGCGGTTCAATTCTTCGATGACGACTTCCAACTCCCGCAGATTCATCAGTGGGACTTCATCTTCGAGCGAGAGATCGCGAGAAACACGGTGGTTTCGGCGTCCTACATCGGTAGCTTTGGCAACTCCTTGCCGAACTTCGTCGATACCAACCTGCCGTTGCCGACGCGAACGGTTGCGCTCAGCGTTGTCGGTGGACCAGCAGCGGGTCAGACTTACCTGACGCCGTTGTTTACGGGTCCGCGACCTGACACTCGTTTCGCGCAGCTCACCGAAATCCGCAGCAACGTTTTCTCGAAGTATCATGCGCTGGTGCTCCAGGCTAATCGTCGCTTGACGAGCGGCCTGCAGTTCCAGACGAACTACACTCTGTCGCGTGCGTCTGACAACGGCCAGAGTTCGGTCACGTTTACCTCGAACAACCTGCCGTTCAACGCTTTCGATCAGGCTCGTGAGAATGGCCTGTCGAATTTTGATCGCCGCCAGAAGTTTGTAGCGAGCGTTGTTTACAGCCCGAATCCGTTCAGCGAGGGCGCCGCGAAAGCCATTTTCAATGGTTGGACGTTTGCTCCCATTCTGAATGCGTTTTCAGGACAGCGAGTTACCGGCAACATCAGCGGTAGCATCAATCCGCAGTCCTTCGGCTTCGCTTCCAACCAGACTCCTGGTGGTGGCGTGAATGGCTCGGGTGGCTCCAGCAGATTCGCGTTGCTGCCGCGTAACTTCTTCAAGCAACCGAATGTCTGGTACGTTGACGCGCGAATCTCACGGCGTTTCAACCTGCGTGAGGGCATGAACCTCGAAGTGCTGGCGGAAGGCTTCAACGTCTTCAACCGCACTCAGGTGACGTTCGTCAACGGCACACTCTATAACCTCTCCGGTTCGACGTTGACCTTCAACGGCGCGGGCACCAATCCGTTCTTTAACGTGACCGGCGCCGACAGCACCTTGTTCCGTGAACGGCAGGTGCAGTTTGCAGCCCGCTTCGAGTTCTAAACCTTAACCCATGCCATCCACAGATTACGCAAACTCCGTGTAATCTGTGGATGGCTTTATTTTTCAATCTCACCACCCGCTTCATTCCAGGCGCGCCACCCGCCAGCCATCGAAAACACGTTCGTATAACCCATCTTTTGCAGTGCGTCTGCCGCCAGGGCCGAGCGATAGCCGCCGCCGCAGTAGAGAATCAGTTCCGTGTCTTTGCCGGGGACGGTCCGTTCAATGTCGCGTTCGATGATGCCTTTGCCGAGGTGAATCGCGCCCCTTGCGTGTGCGGCGTTCCATTCGTTGTCTTCGCGCACGTCGATCAGTTTCGCGTCGTTGTTCTCGCGCATTCGCTGTTGTGTCTCGGCGACGGACACCTCGCGAACGCGTGTTTTGGCGTCGTTCACAAGGTTTAGAAAGCCTTCAGCATGTTCCATGTTTACGGTCCTCAATGTGGTTTTGGTCAACGGGCTTGCGAATGATTATAATGCCCGGTCTTTTCACACTTATCACTGGTCTAAGAGGGGATTCCTACAAAATTGGCAGACGAACAGTTTGACGTAACGATTATTGGCAGCGGTCCCGGAGGTTATGTAGCTGCAATTCGCGCGGGTCAGTTGGGACTGAAGGCCGCAATCGTTGAAAAGGATACCCGCTTGGGCGGCACGTGTACGCTGCGCGGGTGCATTCCGACGAAGCAGATGTTGATGTCGGCGCACATTTTCGAGCAGCTGCAGCACGCGGCGGATTTTGGCGTGCAGGCTTCAGGAATTCAGCTCGCGTTTGCCGACGTGCAGAAGCGAAAAGAGAAGGTCGTGCTGAAGAACTCGAAGGGCATCGAGTACTTGATGAAGAAGAACAAGGTGACGGTGTTCAAAGGTACCGGCAAGCTGGCGTTGCCGGGCCGGGTGGAAGTCACTGACGCCGAAGGCAAGAAGCAAACGCTGCAAACCAGAAACATCATCATCGCGACGGGTTCTGTGGTGCGGCCGATTCCGGGTTTTGAAACTGACGGCAAGCAGGTCGTTAACAGCGATCACATTCTCGAGTTGAAGGAGGTGCCGAAGTCGTTGATCGTGATGGGCTGCGGCGCCGTCGGTGTTGAGTTTGCGTCTGTGTATTCGCGTTTCGGCGCGGACACGACGATTGTTGAGCTGTTGCCGCGCATAGTGCCTATTGAAGATGAGGAAGTCTCGAAAGAGCTCGAACGCAGTTTTCGCAAACGCGGCATCAAGTCGCTGGTGGATACAAAGCTCGAAAAGATGGAAAAGACGCCGGCCGGCGTGAAGGTAACGGGCAAGAACGGCAAAGGCGAGACGGTGAGTCTCGAAGCGGAGATGTTATTGGTTGCCGTCGGTCGTATGCCTTACACGCAGGGACTGGGGCTCGAAGGAACGAAGATCAAAGTCGAAAAGGGCTTTATTCAGGTCGACGAGTATCAGCAGACCGCGGAGAAAGGCGTGTATGCGATTGGCGATGTCGTGCCGACGCCTTTGCTGGCCCACCTCGCGTCGAAAGAAGGAATCGTGGCCGTGGAACATATGTCCGGACAGAAGGACGTGCGGCCAATCAACCTGCGGCTCGTACCAAACTGCACCTACTGTGATCCGGAAATCGGCTCCGTCGGGCTGACGGAAGCGAAGGCGAAAGAACAGGGCTACGACGTGAAAGTCGGGCGTTTTCCGTTTTCCGCTTCGGGCAAGGCGCGCATCATCGGCGAAGAAGAGGGTTTCGTGAAGATCGTCAGCGAGAAGAAGTACGACGAGATTCTCGGCGTGCACATCATTGGTCCACACGCGACGGAGTTGATTGCCGAAGCATGTGTGGCGATGCAGCTGGAATCCACTGCGGATGAACTCGGCCGCACGATGCACGCGCATCCGACAGTTTCCGAAGCCGTGATGGAAGCCGCCGAAGGCGTTCACGATCTCGCGATACATATTTAAGTAGGACAGGCATTCCTGCCTGTCATTTCGTGCCGACAGACAAGAATGTCTGTCCTACGTTTCACATGCGTATCAACACAAAATACGGCCCACGTAAAGCAACGAACGGCCAGTCGCTTACCTGCACCACTGAAACCACGCTCAAACCGGAACAACTGCTCGAGCTCTTTCGATATTTAAAGCTCACGCGCTTGGTCGAAGAGCGCCTGGTGAATCTTTATCGCCAGACGAAAGTTGTTGGCGGCGTGTTTCGTTCACTCGGTCAGGAGGCCACGGCGGTCGGTACTGCTTACGCACTCCGGCCGGAGGATTTCATCACGCCGTTGATTCGCGATCTCGGTGCGGTGCTGGTCAAAGGCATTCGCCCGCGCGAGATCTTTGCGCAGTACATGGCGAAAGTGTGGGGCCCGTCAGGGGGCAAAGATCTCAACATCCACTTCGGCGACATGGAGAAGGGCTTCATCGGTCCAATCTCGCATCTTGGCGACATGATTCCGGTGATGACCGGCCTCCTGCTCGGCGCTCGTTTGCGGCAGAAGAAGTTCGTTGGCGTGGCTTATATCGGTGACGGCGGCATGAGCACCGGCGCGTTTCACGAGGGCTTGAACTTCGCCGCCGTGCAGAAGCTGCCGTTGATTGTGGTCGCGGAGCATAACCAGTACGCGTATTCGACGCCCACCAGCCTGCAAACAGCGGTCAAAGATCTCGCGGACAAGGCTGCGGGTTACGGCATTCCCGCTTACATCGTCGACGGCAACGACGTCATTGCGTGTTACGAAGTCATGAAGCTTGCTGCTGATTACGCGCGGCGCGACGGTGGCGCGGTGATGATTGAGGCAAAGACGTATCGCCGCAAGGGACACGCCGAGCACGACGATCAACGTTATGTTGCGGCAGGCGAAGTCGAGTGGTGGGAACAGCACAACGATCCGGTAGATCGGTTTGAAAAATATCTACTCCAAACCGGCGTTTCCCAACAACAACTCGACGCTATCACGGCAGAAGTCGTGCGCGAGATCGACGAAGACTGCGCCTGGGCCGAGTCGTCGCCGATGCCCGAGCCCGAACAAGCTGCGTACAACGTTTTCGACAACAGCATTGTGCCGCCGGCTTTCCGGCCGAAAGTATTGGAGTAGCCGTGGCTTAATAAACTCATGTCAACTACTGTTAAAAAGGAACACAAGTCTGCTCGCCCCGAACGCGGCGGGCAGGCGACGATGGTCGAAGCCATCCGCCAGGGAATCTGGGAAGAGATGGAACGTGATCCGTCGGTATTCGTTATCGGCGAAGACGTCGGTGTTTACGGCGGCGCTTTCAAAGTCACTGACGGTTTGATCGATCAGTTTGGCAACGAGCGTGTGATCGATACACCGATCTCCGAAGGCGCGATCGTCGGCGCTGCATGTGGCGCGGCGTTGATGGGCATGCGGCCGGTCGCGGAGTTTCAGTTTATCGATTTCATCTCCGCCGGGTTCGACCTGCTGACGAACTACGCCGCGAAGTGTCGCTATCGCTGGGGCGCAGGACTGCCCGCTGTGTTTCGTGGTCCATGCGGTTCGGGCGTGCGTTCGGGCCCGTTTCACTCGCTCAACGCGGAATCGTTTTTCTTGAACACCGCGGGGTTGAAGATCGTCGAGCCATCGACTGCGTACGATGCCAAGGGATTGATCAAAGCCGCGATTCGCGATCCCGATCCCGTGCTCTATTTCGAGCACAAGAAGCTTTATCGCTTGCCACGTTTGCGCGAAGAGTTGCCGGCTGATGATTACATCGTCGAGATCGGCAAAGCACGCCTGGCGCGTGCGGGGCGCGATCTGACGATCATCACTTTCGGCGCGATGGTCCTAACCGCGCTCGATGCGGCTGAAGAACTCGAGCGTGAAGGTCTCGACGTCGAGGTCGTCGATATAAGAACGTTAGCCCCGCTTGATAAGCCGGCGATTCTCGCGAGCGTGAAGAAGACGAACAAGGCGATCGTGTTGCACGAGGCCTCACGCACCGGCGGCATTGGCGGCGAGATTGCGGCGACGCTCGCGGAAGAGGCGTTTGAGTGGCTGGATGCGCCGGTGGTCCGGGTGGCCTCGCTCGACACGCCGGTGCCTTATTCACCGCCGCTTGAAGACTACTACCTGCCGCAGACAAAAGACGTTGTCGATGCGGCGCGCAAGCTGGCTGCTTACTGATCCACAGATTACGCAGATTAGGATTAGACGGAGACGAGATGAGTACTGAAGTGGTCATGCCGCAGATGGGCGAATCCATCGCGGAGGGAACGATTACGAAGTGGTTGAAGAAGGTCGGCGAACGCGTCGAGCGCGACGAACCGCTGTTTGAGATCTCGACGGACAAAGTCGACGCGGAGATACCATCACCCGCGGCCGGAACGTTAACGGAGATTCGATTCAAGGAAGGCGACACCGTGGAAGTAAACACAGTAGTCGCTGTTTTGGATGGCGATGGTTCGGGTTCATCCCCCAAATCCGTTCCTGAAAAACCCGCCGCAGCCGCTGCGCCGCTTCCACCTCCAGTGGAGGCCAAACCAGCACCAGCGCCGCCACCACCTGCACCGCCCCCGGTCGTAGCACCGCCTCCGGTCGCAGCACCGCCTCCAGCCCCAGCAGCTAGATCTGCTGAGCCGACGGTCGAAGAACTGCGCCGCACAAAATCGAGTCCGCTCGTTCGCAAGATCGCGCAGGAGCACAACGTCGATATCTCCAAGCTTGAAGGCACCGGTCTCAGCGGCCGTGTCACCAAAAACGACATTCTGAGCTACATCGAATCGGGCAGCAGCCCGACGGCCGCGCCACCCGCGCCACTTCGCCCTGAAGCGCCCGCCGCCCCCGCTGCGCCTGCGCCATCGATACCCGCCGAGATCCCTGCGCCTCCGCCGCCCCGGCCACAAATGGGCGACCGCGTCGAGCAGATGAGTGTCATGCGCAAGAAGATCGCCGAGCACATGGTCCTGTCTCGCCGCACTTCCGCGCACGTCACCACCGTCTACGAAATCGACATGACGCGTGTGGCGAAACTCCGCGAACAACATCGCGACAGTTTCTACGAGCGCACCGGGACCAAGCTCACGTTCATGCCCTTCATCTTTGAAGCGGTGAACAAAGGCTTGCGCAAGTTCCCAATCTTCAACGCCCAAGTGAGCGGGGAACAGATTATTTACAAACAGGACATCAATCTCGGTATGGCGGTAGCGCTCGATTGGGGCCTGATTGTTCCCGTGATCAAACGCGCCGACGACCTGAGCATTTCCGGCCTCGCGCGCGCGGCAAACGATCTCGCCGATCGCGCCAGGACCAAGCAATTGAAGCCCGATGAGGTAACGGGCGGCACGTTTACCATCACCAACCCCGGTGTCTTCGGTGGTCTATTCGGGACGCCGATCATTAACCAGCCGCAGTTGGCGATTCTGGGTGTCGGCAAGATTGAAAAACGGCCCAAGGTAATGACCAGTCCGGACGGCGACGACTTCCTCGCCATTCGCTGGATGGCCTACTTTGCTTTGAGCTTCGATCATCGCGTGATCGACGGCGCCGATGCGGAGCGCTTCCTTGCTTTTATTAAGGAGCAGTTGGAAGCAGGTGATTTTTCTGTGTAGTTTTCGCGAGATCTAGAGTACAAAGTGGTAAGCTTCATTGCGATAAAGTGGTGATTCGATGAAGAATAAGGGAGCCTATTGACTTAGTTCCTTTGAGAGTCTAAGAGATGTCATCCGCAAAAATTGACGAAGCGGGAGGCGAGTGGCGAGAACTCGCCAACTTGAACAGGCGCGTTAACGGACACGCCAAGACTAGCAAAGTGACAAGGAGATAAATCGATGGTATTCACTAAACATAAATTGTTTGCCCCGGCAGTGCTTACTACCTGCCTATTAGTCTTCTCGGCCTCCCCAATCCTGGCTCAAGATACTACCAACCCGGCCGGCTCGCGCACTGTCGCCAGCGGCCAGAAGATGAAGCTTAAAGGCGTGGTCACTCGACGTGACGCCGACACTTTTACAGTGCGCGACATGAATGGTGTGGATACGGTGGTGCGCCTGGATGATAGGACCAGCGTGAAGACTAAAGGTGGGTTCCTTCGTGGCGGCACCAATTATGCCCAGACCAGCATCCTGCGCGGCTTGAACGTCGAGGTTGAGGGACGCGGCAATGGTTCAGGTGAATTGGCTGCGGAGAAAGTAAGATTTAACGAATCAGACATGCGCGTTGCCCGTGCGGTTGAATCACGTGCTGCGCCACTCGAGGAAAGGGCCGATACCACTGAAAACAAACTCAGCCAGGTTGAAGCCAACGCCCAGCGCCTGTCGGGCCAGTTGGAAGAGCTAGCGGCTGTTTCCAACGCCGCACGTGGCGGCGCCAAGGCTGCGCAGGCGACGGCTGATGCCGCGGTTGCCGGCGTTAATGCTACCAACGAGCGCATCTCGGCTCTCGACGACTACACACCGCAGGACACTGCCGCGGTGAACTTCCGTTCCGGCAGCGCCGTGCTTTCGACTGATGCGAAGGCCACCCTCGATACGATTGCCAGCAAGGCAATGAACGCGAAGGGTTATGTCCTCGAAGTTTCCGGCTATGCGGATTCGCGAGGCAGCATCAACCTCAACCGGCAACTGAGCCAGCGTCGCGCCGATGCGGTCATTCGTTACCTCGTTGAGAACCACAGCATTCCGCTGCGCCGGATCATCACGCCGTTCGGTTATGGCGAAATGAATCCAGTTGCGGAGAATGACACTCGTGAAGGCCGCGCGCAGAATCGTCGCGTCGAGATCAAGTTGCTTGTGAACAAGGGCCTGACTGCTCCAACGCCGACGATGAACCCCGGAACGTCCGGTAACTAACGTCCGGTAACTAACTTTCTAACGCTTCTGTGGAGACGCACCTGCAGTGCAACTCCACAGATGCAAGTAGGCACCAAAGAGTCGTGATCATGCCGTCGCCAGACGGTAGGATAACGCGATAGGATAAGACGAAACGTGCGGGCCAGTAGACTGGCGGCATGATCGAGGCTCGAGGGTGTGGCGATGATATGGACTGACGGGACTTTGGGGGTTGAGAGAAAATTTTGGCGGCCGGCATTCCTGCTGGGAGTGCTGGCCCTTTTACTTTGCATTTCAGGACCGGCAGTCCAGGCGCAGAAAGGCGTCAAAGACATGCCGCCACCGCCACCTCTCTGGAAACCCAAACCCACTCCTACACCCAAGCCGCCTGAACCGGAAGTGCTCGACGTGGTGCGAGTTACTTCAAACCTCGTGATGGTGCCGGTCTCCGTGACTGACTCGGCCGGCAACGCCGTTCAGGGGCTCACAAAAACTGACTTCCGTCTCATCGAAGAAGGAAAGCAACAGGAGATCAGCGAGATTGGCGATCCGGAGCAGGTGCCGCTGGCTATCGCGTTGTTGTTCGACGTTTCAAGCAGCGTGAGTCAGAAGGGGTTCTTCGTTTCGCAACAGAATGCGGCTGCGACGTTTTTGAAGCTCGTGATGAAGCCGGCGGACAAAGCCGCGATCTTCACAATCACTGGCCAGCCTACACTGGTCCAGCCGCTGTCTTCCGCGGAAAAGTCAGCCAATACGATGTTGACGATTCCGGCTGCGACCACGCCGGTTCCGACTGCTTTCTACGACACTGTAAACGCCGCCGCGAAGTATCTGACCGACAACGCGCCGAGTAATCATCGACGTGTGATTGTCGTGCTGTCAGACGGCGACGATAACTTCAGTGAACAGATCCGCGATCTGCCGATGGCCGAAGCGCCTGCGCAGCAGGATGGGCAGACGACGTTTTCCAGCACGCGTGCGGGTTTGCAGGAGCGTCACCGCCGCGCAGTGCAGAACGTGCAGCAGGCGGTGCAGAAGGCGGACGTGATCTTTTACTCCGTGAATCCTGGTGGT
>Ga0187894_10001594_pt1 | contig 28811 bp, 18 predicted proteins | sample GBC1701081metaG_FD_136650 | JGI IMG/M metagenome (GOLD analysis project Ga0187894, IMG submission 136650) | White microbial mat communities from a lava cave in the Kipuka Kanohina Cave System on the Island of Hawaii, USA - GBC170108-1 metaG ...
GCAGTCGGTGGCGCTGCGCCTGATCTGCGAGCGCGAGGCCGAGATCGAGGCCTTCCGGGCGCGCGAATACTGGACCATCGATACGCTGTTCACCACGCCGCGCGGCCAGGTCTTCAGCGCCCGCCTCACGCACCTCAACGGCCAGAAGCTCGACAAGTTCGACCTGCCGACCGAGGCCGAGGCGATGGCGGCCAAGGCACAGATCGAAAGCCGGGCCTTTTCCGTTGCCAGCGTCGATCGCCGCCAGGTCCGGCGCAACCCGCCGCCGCCTTTCATCACCTCGACTCTGCAGATGGAGGCCTCGCGCAAGCTGGGCCTGGGCGCGGCGCAGACCATGCGCCTGGCGCAGCGTCTCTATGAGGGCATCGACGTCGACGGCGAGACGGTCGGCCTGATCACGTATATGCGTACCGACGGCGTCGACATGGCGCCCGAGGCGCGCGCCCAGACGCGCAAGCTGATCGAAAGCAAGTACGGCAGGGATTACGTTCCCGAGCAGCCGCGATTCTATACGTCCAAGCAGAAGAACGCGCAGGAAGCCCACGAGGCGATCCGTCCGACCGACCTGTTCCGCACGCCCGAGAGCGTGGCGCGCTATCTCGATCGCGACCAGCTGCGGCTCTACGAGCTGATCTGGAAGCGCACCGTGGCCTGCCAGATGGAAAGCGCCGTGCTCGACCAGGTCACGGTCGACATCGAGTCGGGCGACCACAATGTGCGCCTGCGCGCCACCGGCTCGGTGGTGAAGTTCGACGGCTTCCTGAAGCTTTACGAGGAAGGCAAGGACGACGAGGAGAGCGAGAACGGCGCCCGCCTGCCCGACGTACAGCCGCAGGAAGCGCTGCAGCGCGGCGCCGTGACGCCCGAGCAGCACTTCACCGAACCGCCGCCGCGCTATTCCGAAGCCACCCTGGTGAAGAAGCTGGAGGAGCTCGGCATCGGCCGGCCCTCGACCTACGCCAGCATCATCGAGGTGCTGCAGACGCGCGGCTACGTGACGCTCGATCGCAAGCGCTTCGTGCCCGAGGACCGCGGCCGCATCGTCACCTCGTTCCTGGTCACATACTTCCCGAAATACGTGGAGTACGACTTCACGGCCGGCCTCGAGGAGCAGCTCGACGACATCTCCGGCGGCCGCGTCGACTGGCGCGCCGTGCTGCGCGCCTTCTGGCGCGACTTCAAGGGCGCCATCGACGGCACGTCGGAGCTGCGCGTGAAGGACGTGCTCGACGCCATCGACGCCGAGCTGGGACCGCACTTCTTCCCCGAGCGCACCGACGGCAAGGATCCGCGCGGCTGTCCGGCCTGCGAGAAGGGGCGGCTGTCGCTGAAGCTCGGCAAGTTCGGCGGCTTCATCGGCTGCTCGAACTACCCGGAGTGCCGCTACACGCGCAAGCTCGCGGTGCCGCCGGCCAACGACAACGGCGATGCCAACGGCAACGGCGCGCTCGACGGCCCGCGCGAGCTGGGCGTCGATCCCGGCACGGGCAAGACGGTGACGGTGCGGCAGGGCCCGTACGGCGCCTATGCCCAGCTGGGCGAAGCCGAAGGCAAGGAAAAGCCCAAGCGCGCCTCGCTGCCCAAGGGCTACAGCGCCACCGAGGTCACCCTCGAGCAGGCGCTGGCGATCCTGGCGTTGCCGCGCGAGCTGGGCAAACATTCCGAGGATGGCGAGCCGATCGTCGCCGGCATCGGCCGCTTCGGCCCGTATGTGCGGCACGGTTCGAACTATCGCTCGATCCCCGCTGACGAGGATGTGCTGACGATCGGCATGAACCGTGCCGTGGCCCTGCTGGCCGAGCCCAAGGCCGGGCGCGGCGCGCGCGCCCCGGTGAAACCGCTGCGCAGCTTGGGCGAGCATCCCGACGATAGCCAGCCGGTCGAAGTCTATAGCGGCCGCTACGGCCCCTATGTGAAGCACGGCAAGGTCAACGCCACCCTCACCAACGGCCTGACGCCCGAGGCCGTGACCTTGGAGCAGGCCCTGCCCCTGCTGGCCGCGCGTGCCGCCAATGGCGGCGGCGGTCGGCGTGGCAACCGCCGCGCGGCGTCGAAAAAGGCCGCCGCGCCCAAGGCCGCAACCAAACCCACAGACAACAAACCTGCCGCCAAGAAACCCGCCGCGAAGAAGAAAGCGGCCGGCAAGAAAGCGGCTGCATAGGCAAGCGTCGCGCCTGACTGCGCGATCCGCCAACATTTGATGAAACCAAAGAAACAGACATCTCCCCTCCCCACCCGCGACCAGGTCCTCGCTTTCATTCGCGAGAGTCCGGTACCGGTCGGCAAACGCGAAATTGCCAAAGCCTTCAACATCAAGGGTGCCGACCGCGTCGGCTTGAAGGAACTGCTGCGCGACCTGCGCACCGAAGGCGCCGTCGCGCGCGGTACCCGACGCGAGCTCATGGATCCGGGCGCCCTGCCCGAGTATCTCGTGATCGAAGTGATCGGCCCCGATGCCGACGGCGATCTGCTGGCGCGCCCGGTCCACTGGAATCCCGACGACGGCGCCGCCCCGCCCGAGATCATCGTGCAGGCGTCGCGCGAGCATGCCGCGCCTGGCGCCGGCGACCGGCTGCTGGCGCGCCTGCGCAAGCGCAGCAAGACTCGCTACGACGCGCAGATCGTGCGCAAGGTGGGCCACGGCCCGCGCCGCGTGCTGGGTGTCGTGGCGACACCGCGCGGCGCACCCAACGTCCCCGAGCGCAGCGCACGCAACGCCCCCCAGCGCGGAGCGCTCAACGCCCCCGAGCGCGGAGCGCTCAATGCCCCCCAGCGCGGAGCGCTCAACGCCATCGTGCGACCCACCGACCGCAAGCTGCGCTACGAGATCGAGATCGCGCCGCGTGACCTCAATGACGCCGTCGACGGCGACGTCGTGTGGGTCGAGCCGATCGGCGGGCCCCTGGCACGCCGCGGCCGCGTGCTGGAGAAGGTCGGCACCTTGCGTGATCCGCGCGCCGTCAGCCTGATCGCCATCGCCGCCAACGACATCCCGGTCGAGTTCCCCGAAGCGGCGCTGGCGCAGGCCCGCAAGGCCGTGGCGGCGCCGCTGGGCGAGCGCGTCGACATGCGCGGCGTGCCGTTCGTCACCATCGACGGCGAGGATGCCCGCGACTTCGACGACGCGGTGTGGGCCGAGCCCGATCCCGATGCGGCCAATCCCGGCGGCTGGCACCTGTGCGTCGCCATCGCCGACGTCGCCTGGTACGTGCGGCCCGACGATGCGCTGGACCGCGCTGCCGTGCGCCGTGGCAACTCGGTGTATTTCCCCGATCGCGTCGTGCCGATGCTGCCCGAGGAGCTCAGCAACGGCTGGTGCTCGCTGCGCCCGCACGAGGACCGCCCGACCCTGGTGGCGGAGATGTGGATCGACGCCGCGGGACACCTCAAGCGCCACCGCTTCCATCGTGCGCTGATCCGCTCGGCGGCGCGGCTCACCTACACGCGTATGCAGCAGGCGCGCGACGGCCATCCCGACCATGAGCTGGCACCGCTGATGAACGACGTGGTGGCACCGCTGTACGGTGCCTACGCGACCTTGCTGCAGGCCCGCCAGGCGCGCGGCACCATCGACCTCGACCTGCCCGAGCGGCTGGTCAGCCTCGACGAGACCGGCCGCATCGCCTCGATCCGGCTGCGCGAGCGCTACGACAGCCATCGCCTGATCGAGGAGTTCATGATCCTCGCCAACGTGGCGGCGGCCGAGATGCTGGAGCGCCGGCACCAGCCCTGCATGTATCGCATCCACGCGCCGCCCGACGCCGCCAAGATCGAGGCCCTGCGCGAGTTCCTGGCGACGCTCGGCATCAGGCTGCCGCCCGGCCTGAGCGTGCAGCCGCGCGACTTCGAGGGCGTGCTGCGCAAGGCTGCCGGTCAGCCCTACGAGCGGCTGGTGCACGAGACCATCCTGCGCAGCCAGAGCCAGGCGATGTACAGCCCGGAGAATGTCGGCCATTTCGGCCTGGCGCTGCGCCGCTATGCACACTTCACCTCGCCGATCCGTCGCTACGCCGACCTGCTGGTGCACCGCGCCCTGATCACCGGCCTGGCATTGGGCGACGGCGGCCTGCCGCCCGATGCCGGCACTGAGTTCGCCGCCATCGGCGAGGCCATCTCCCAGTGCGAGCGGCGCGCGGTCGCGGCCGAACGCGCCGCGATGGATCGCTACATGGCCGCCTACATGGTCGACCGGGTCGGCGCCGAGTTCGGCGGCCGCATCGCGGGCGTCACCCGCTTCGGCCTGTTCGTCGAACTGGACGAGAGCGGCGCCAACGGCCTGATCCCGATCAAGACCCTGGGCGATGAGTACTTCGACCACGACGAGCCGGGCCAGGCGCTGGTCGGCCGCCGCACCGGCACCACCTGGCGGCTGGGCGATCGCGTGCGGGTGCGCCTGCGCGAGGCCGACGTCGCCACCGGCGGCCTGCTGTTCGAGATGCTGGAGCGGGTCGAGGCCGCTGGCGGCAGCCCGCGTCCCAGCGGCCCGCGTCCCGCCGGCCCCCGCGTGCGCGCCCCGGGCAAGACGGCGCGCCGCGCCGTCAAGCGCCGGCGCTGACACGGTGGGCCGCGACGGCCACCCCGAGGCCGAGTGCGACTGGCTGCCCGCGCTGCGGCGCGGCTGGGCCGGCCGTTGTCCTGCGTGCGGCAGCCGCACGCTGTTCACCGCCTACCTCAAGATGGCGCCGGCCTGCACCAGCTGCGGCACGGACCTGGAACACTACCGGGCCGATGACGCCCCGGCCTATTTCGTGATCTTCATCGTCGGTCATATCGTCGTCCCCCTGGTCCTGCTGGTCGAAAAGCTCTATGCGCCGGCGCTCTGGGTGCACGCGCTGCTGTGGCTGCCGCTCAGCATCGGGCTCAGCCTGGGGCTGCTGCCGCGCGTCAAAGGCGCCGTCATCGGCGTCCTGTGGGCCCTGCGCGTCAGGTCCCGGCCGCCGGTCTAACCGCTTTTTGTTCGCACTGGGACCGATCGACTCTGTCGGGCGGTCGAGGCTATGGTAGAGTGCAAATTCGGGTTCGGGATGCGCTGACTGGCATCGGTCAGTGCAAAAATATGCAGGACCATATGGGCTTTCTGACAGTTCGCGGCCGTCGTGGGATGTCCGCTAGGGCCACGGCGTGGCGCACGGTATCGGTACTGGTCGCAGCCATGGGTGTGGCGTCCTGCCTGGCCGCCGCCGACGGCCCGCCGCCGACATCCACCCTGCGCGACAGCTCGATCGACCGGGTTCTTGTCCGCGGCTACTCGGCCATCGCCGACCGCTACATCACCGCCATCAAGGATTACGGGCCGCTGACCGCCGAGGCCATCAAGGGCGTGGCGGCGCTCGACAGCCAGATCCGGGTCGAGGAGCGCGACGGCACGCTGGTGCTGTTCCAGGGTGACCGCATCATCGCCCAGCGCCCGGTACCGGCCGAGCGCGACGACGGCCCGGCCTGGGGCGAGGCCACCGCCAGCCTGGTACGGGCCGCCATGGACGCCTCGCAGCCCCTGCGCACCGCCGGGCGTGACCGCGTGCTGCGCGCGGCGCTCGACGGCACCGCGCGCAAGCTCGACCGCAACTCGCGCTACTCGGACCCGGCCGAATCGCGCGACAACCGCTTCAACCGCGAAGGCGATGGCGGCATCGGCGTCACCGTCGAGACCGAGAACGACCAGACCGTGGTGCGCATGGTCCAGGCCGGCGCGCCGGCCGAGGGCGCCGGCGTCAAGCCGGGCGACCGCATCGTGTCGATCGACGACCGGCGTGTCGACGGCAAGCCGATGCGCGAGATCGTGCGCACGCTGCGCGGCCGCGTCGGCACCACCGTCGCGATGGGCGTCTACCGCCCGGCCGAGTCGCGCGAGATCGTCCTCAGCATCCGCCGCGCCTACATCATCCCCACCACGGTGACCTACGAGCGCCGCGGCGACATCGCCCACATCAAGCTGACCGGCTTCAACAAGGGCACGCCCGAGGCCCTGAAGACGGCGCTGGAAACCGCTGCCAGCGAGATCGGCCCCAGCATGGCGGGCGTCATCCTCGACATGCGGGACAATCCCGGCGGCCTGCTCGACCGCGCCATCACGACGGCGAGCCTGCTGCTGGACAGCGGCACGGTGCTGACCACCGAGGGCCGCCATCCCGACAGCCGCATGACCTTCCGCTCCAGCGGCTCGGCGCTGCTGGCCCGCGTGCCGATGGTGGCGCTGATGAACGGCCGCTCGGCATCGGCGGCCGAGATCCTGGCCGCCGCCCTGCAGGATCGCGGCCGCGCCGTGGTGGTGGGCAGCACGTCCTACGGCAAGGGCACGGTGCAGACCGTGGTGCCGCTGCCCAACGACGGCGAACTGACCCTGACCTGGTCGCGCATGCTGGCGCCGTCGGGCTATGCCTGGGCCGAGATCGGCGTGCTGCCGACCGTGTGCACCGCCAAGTTCAGCCACTCCGGCACCTTGCCGGGTGAGCTCGAGCAGCGCGCCCAGGAGGTCCGCCGCACCATGGCCGAATGGCACACCGTGCGCGATCCCACGCCCGAGCGGGTGAGCGCCCTGCGTTCGCTCTGCCCGCCGTCGGACCAGTCGCCGGCCAAGGATCTCGAGCTCGCCGAACGCGTGCTGCACGATCAAACGCTCTACGCCCGCGCCATCGGCTATGCCTCCAGCGCCATCGCCGAGCGGCCGGAGGCGCCGCGCCCCTGGCCGCCGCAGTCGACGGGGACCCGGTAGCCGGAGCGCGGGTACGCCAACAACCTCATCCTGAGGAGGCCGCGCACAGCGCGGCCGTCTCGAAGGATGGGCAACACACACCGTGCGATTCCCACCCTTCGAGACGCGGCCCTGCGGGCCGCTCCTCAGGGTGAGGTCAATGTGTGAGCTAACGCCTCTCTACTCTGCCGCCTGGCGCACGGGCTGTTGGCGCGCCAGCTGCTGCTCGACCAAGGTCACCCAGTAGGACGCGCCCAGCGGCAGGACTGCGTCGTTGAAGTCGTAGCCCGGGTTGTGGACCATGCAGCTGCCTTCGCCATCGCCGTTGCCGATCCAGATGTAGGCGCCGGGCCGGGCGCGCAGCATCCAGGCGAAGTCCTCCGAGCCCATGGCCGGCGTCGGGTTGCGGTTGACGTTGCCGTCGCCGACCAGGGCGGCCGCCGCGCGCGCGGCGTTCTCGGTCTCGGCCTCGGTGTTGACGGTGGCGGGATAGCGCCGCTCGTAGCGGAAGGTGATCGAGGCGCCGAACGCCGCCGATACGTTGCGCGCGATCTCCTCGATACGCTTCTCGATGAAGTCCTGCACGTGGGCCTTGAAGGTGCGCACCGTGCCGCGCAGCATCGCGCTCTGCGGGATCACGTTCCACGTGTCGCCGGAATGGATCTGCGTGGTCGACACCACGGCGGTATCCATCGGATCGACGTTGCGCGCCACGATCGACTGCAGCGCCGTCACGATGTGCGAGGCCACCACCACCGGATCGATGCCGTGATGCGGCATGGCGCCGTGCGCGCCCTTGCCTTCGATGATCACCTCGAACACGTCGTAGGCGGCCATCATCGGCCCCGAGCGGATGGCGAACTTGCCCACCGGCATGCCGGGGATGTTGTGCATGCCGTAGACGTCGGCGCACGGGAACTTGTCGAACAGGCCCTCCTCGACCATCACGCGGCCGCCGCCCTCATTCTCCTCGGCCGGCTGGAAGATGAAATAGACGGTGCCGTCGAAGTTGCGCGTCTCGGCCAGGTGCTTGGCGGCGCCCAGCAGCATGCAGGTATGGCCGTCATGGCCGCAGGCATGCATCTTGCCGTGCAGCGTCGAGGCATGCGCGAAAGTGTTGGTCTCGTGCACGTCGAGCGCATCCATGTCGGCGCGCAGGCCGATGGCGCGCGTACCGTTGCCGGCGCGCAGCACGCCCACGATTCCGGTCTTGGCCAGCCCGCGATGCACCTCGATGCCGAACGACTCGAGCTTCTTGGCCACGATATCGGCGGTGCGGAACTCCTCGAACGCCGTCTCCGGATGCATGTGGATGTCGTGTCGCCATGCCGTCATCTCGTCATGGAAATCGGCAATACGGTTGATGACAGGCATGAACGGCGTCTCCGGAGCGGGTTGAGGTGGCGCGGCCGGATCGTGGAGCCGGTCGCGGGCCGGCGTCAAGCCGGGCCCCTGCAACCCTGTCTCCCTGCCGGCCGGCAATCCCATCGGTGATTCGCTGGTGGTTGCGGAAATTGCGGGAACCGGAGATCCCTCGCTGCGCTCGGGATGACGGTGGAGCGCAATCGCCGATTCAGAGTCAGTTGCGGAAATTGCGGAAACCCCTTCCCTCCCCCACGCAGTGGGGGAGGTGGCCGAAGGCCGGAGGGGGACCAGACGTGGTGTATCTGTTTCGAAGACCTCGTCGCCTCCCCTCCGCCCCTTCGGGGCACCTCCCCAACTACGTTGGGGAGGAATCATGACCCGCCAGCGCCGCGCGGGGCGGCCGGGTCTCGCGGCGACGCGATCGACCGGCTGCAGCCAGCCGCCGGCGACCAGGGTGGCGATGATCGCATCGGCGCCCGCCGCATCGACGGCCTGCGACAGCACCTCGCGCCGGATCTCCTCGCGCGACACCTCGGCCGGTTGCTCGGCGACAAGCCAGCGCCGCACCGTCGCGACATGACGCTGGAGCGCCTCGCCGCGGGATGTCCCGAAGACGGCGCGCGCGTGCGGCCACAGATAGTCCTGCCACAGGCGGGTGGCGGTGCGGATCACGTCCGCCGATACATGCGCCGGTTCCGGTGCATCGGCAGGCATGGACGACCAGGCGAGGAACGACAGCACGCCGGCCACGCGCAGCACCGCGGCGGCGCCCTTGTGCCACCACGCCGCTTCACGGCCGTCCCGCTCCGCCGCCGCATCATCGAGCGCGCGCCGGAAGGCCTCGAACAGAACAAGCGCGCCGGATGCCAGCGGCACGTCCCGCACGGCAGCCGGCATGTCGCGCAGCCGCGCCAGCGCCGCGCAGGCGTCGGGACAGGGACCCGCTTCCATCGGCGATAGGGGCCGCAGCAGCACAGGTGGCGGACAGACGAACAGGCAGCGCGCCAGGATGCCCTCGTCGGCGCCGGATGGCAGCGCCGCGGCGCGCAAGGTGCCCAGGATCGAGACGGCGGCGGGCACATCGACGGGCGGCTGGTGGGCCCGCGTGATCGTCCACGGCGCGCCCGACCACGCGCTCTTCCACAGGCGCTGATCGGCGCCGCGCGCGGTGCGCCCCAGCCAGGCATCGAGCCCACCGGATGCCAACAGGATGCCGTGCCGGTGGCCGCGCACGGCATCGGCGATCACGCGAGGCCTCGGCGTATCGAGCAGCAACCGGCGCGGCAACGGCGGCTCGACTGCGGCATCCGGCAACGGATCGGGCGCGGCGCCCGCGATCACCATGTTGCGGACGTCCTGGCGCCACAGGCGCGCCTGCACCCGCGCCACCTCGCGCACGACGGCATGACGGCGCTGCGCTTCCTCGCCGGTGGTGCCCAGCGCGCTCTGCAGGTCCCGCATCAGGTCGAGCGCCGCCTGCATGCCGCGCGACTTGCCCGACGACGGCGCCCCCACCAGGGCGGTCCACAGCACGCAGGGCTCGCGCCACGCCGGTACCGGGCTGACGCGCCGCGTGCCGCCGATCAAGCTCGCGGTCGCCGTCAGCAGTGACAGGGCCGCATAATCGACGGGCGCGCCGGCGATGCGCGCCGAGTCGCGGCACCAGTCGCGCCACAGCGGCGGCAGGATGTCGATGGGAAAGGCAGGCGGTTCGTTTTCCGGCGTTTGCTGTGATGCGCGATCGGGCAGCGGGACCGCACCGTTCCTGCCGCACTCTTCGTCTTGCCGCGGCATGGCCATGAGCGTGCCGGGAGGTGCGCGGTCGGACATGGAGCGCTCTACGTCAAAAGGAGCGTCGGTGGACCGTTCATTTTCCGCCTCCAGGGCAGGAACGCGCGTCTCTGCTTCCGGCATTGCTTGGTGCGCGCTCAGCGTGTGCAGCGCCACCGAGTCCTCATCACCACCGACACCAGATGTCGCCGCGTCGTGCTGCACCGGTTCTTCTTCGGTTGTCTCCGACGCTACCAACGCACACGAGGCGGCCTCGCCCTCATCCGCTTCCTGTGCCTGCCGCGGGACCGGTTCCATCGATGCCACCGCCGGCAGCATTCGCCGCAGCATCGCCACCGTGACATCCGACGGCAGATCGCGCGCCAGGTGCCATTTCTGCGGCCAATTCCTTGGCACATCGACGATGGTCACCGACCGCGCAAAGCCGCGCAGCCTGACCGCGAAGCGCGCCATCGCGGTCTCGCTCGCCGGATCGTTGTCGTGCCAGAGGATGACGTCGCGACGGCCCAGCGGTGCCGTGTCGGCCTGGTTGACGGCGTTGGGACCGCCTGCCCAGGTCATGCCGACATGGTCCGGGAACAGCTCGCGCGCGGCATCGGCGGCCTCTTCGCTCTGCACCACCAGCACGGGCGCGTCGGGCCTGGCGGCCAGCGGCGCAAGACCGTAGAGCGGCACGCTGCCCGGCGGCGTATGCCAGTAGCATTGATGGCCATTGTGTACCGCCGACACCTTGACCGTGCGGCGGCGGCGCTTGTCGATGCACAGCGCGGTCGCGAAGCTGTCGGTGTAGTGCCACCAGCGCACCGGCTCGCCGAAGGTGATGTGCGTGAGGCTGGCGAAATCGCGGGCGCTCATGGCCGCCCCCGCGAACGATCGCGCCCGCAGACAGGGAGCGCGGCCGGCGCCGCGAGGGCGCGCGCAAGGATTGAGGTCGCCATGGGCGTACCCGGTGCTGGTGAGGACGGTGTTGCCTGACGACGGCAACCGGCGCAGCGCCCGTGATCGGCCCGGCGGCGGCCCTGCCCGTTTAACGCCCGGCCGGCGAGACGCCCGTTGGGCCCGGCGGCGGCCTTGCCCCGTGACGTGGAGCGGACGAACGCCCTTTAGCCCCGGCGGCGGGTATCGCTCCAGTCTGTACTACATTATAATTCTATAATCAAGAAAAATATACCATGTTCCGCGTGAGTCCCTCAGCCGCGTACACCGGGCCGATCAATCGCGAAGTCATCATACCAGGATTCGCGTCGACCCCCGATCATCCGGCCTATCAGGCGCGAGGCGAGAAAGCTGAACGTGATGCCGTTGCCGCCGTAACCATAGGCCGCGAAGAGCCTGGGATGTCCGGGAACTGCTCCAATCAGAGGCAAGCCGTCCTGCGTCTCGCCGAACGCACCGGACCATACGAAGTCCGCGACTGCATTCGCGTTCGGGCCTAGCGCCTTCAGCGTCCGGAGAATCGCTTCCGATTTCTCCGCCATGAGCGCATCGCGATCGGCAAGTTCGGTGATGGTGTCATCATCCTCGCCGCCGATGATAATTCGATTGTCGGCCGTGGTGCGGGCATAGAGATAGTCTTCGGACGCCTCCCAGATCAGGACGCCGTCCCGCCACGCCACATCCGGGGTTTGGGGCGGAGTGGCGATCGCCCAGCTCGAGGCCGTCTTGTGCAGCTCCGTTCGCACAAAATCCGGCATGACATAGCCGGTCGCCAGCACGACCCGTTTGGCCTGGATCTCGCAGCCGTTGTCGAGGCCGACGATTACGCTGTTCCCATTGCTGTCATAGCGCAACGCTTCCGCGTCGAAGATCGAGGCTCCCCCCGCAACCGCCATACTGATTGCGAACTGCAGAATAGAAGATTTCCTCCTCGATCGCAGCGTGCGCCGTCAGGGCCTGGCATATCTGGGACGCCAATTCTTCCTTCCGCTCTTCGTCCAGCTGATCCTTGCCCTCCTCGTACTCTTCGAAAAGAGCCTCGACCTCCCGATGGTCGCTCTTCAGGATCTCGATCGCGTCCATACCGCCGCCGCTCTTGGCAGCCGCTCTTGCTCTCGCCATTATGTAAAACTCCTGATACATGCGCATACATCTGAGCGTGGGACTCACCGAACGTCACCGCGCGCGCTCCGTTCCAGGACTGACGTGCAGTATCGAGGCCACAGTTTAGGAACGCATCGACCAAATGGCGCCAGCAGCGGCGCTGGGCATGTGTCTTGGACACGTGGAGAAAATCCGTGCCCGGATACAACCGATCTTGACAGACCTCGTTTACCATCCTAGCAGGCGGGCGTGCGGACGCGGTTCGGACAGAGCCCGAAGCTTTTAGCTGAACGGCTCTGGCCGCTTGGGTGGCCGGGTGCGAAAGGTCCCACAGCCTCATCGGCTGCAGCCGCGTTCGCACGGTCCAAGGGGAGCATCCATCATGCCCCACTCGATCGTCGACGACGCGCCGACGGACTTGTTTGTCACGAATTATGATCGCGCCCACGTAGCGACATATCTACGCCTGCTCGATGCGGTGTCGGTGACACCGTGGCAGGAAGCCGCCCGTGTGCTCTTGGCCGTGGACGCGGACGGCGAGCCTGAGCGGGCGCGACGACGATATGACAGCCATTTGGCTCGCGCTCGATGGATCGCGAGCCAGGGCTATTGGGATCTCTTGCAAAAGCAGTGACGCGATCCGCACCACCCTAGCCGTGGACGACGAGCCGTTGCCAATGAGTCGGATATTCAAGGTGCCTGTCCCGTGGGGGTTTAGCCCAGGGCCAACCTTTGTGGAGTCGGCTGGCGGCGCGGTGGCCGCCATTGATGTGTGGCTCAGGCACACGGCGTTGCAAGAGAGCCTGGGTCCTGAGCGTCTGATGATGGTGAATCTGCGGGAACGCCTTGCCACGATACCGCAAGAAGCCAGCGAACCTCAGCTCGAGGCGGCGGCGGCGGCGATCAACTCCCTTGTCGCCTTTGCTCGGCGGCGGGGTGTCGCTCGCCTAGCCGGCCTACAGTAGACGACGCCTCGTCCGCCCCGCGGTACCAGGAGGCCTTCAATCAAAGTGCGCTTCATAGTGAAGCCCAGGAAAGGGCGACTAGGCCTGCTAAGACAGCGGCAGCACCGCCACCGATAGATATTAATCCATCGTCTCGCGACCTGGCGTCTGGCTTCCATACGACGAGCAGCACGCCCCACCCCAAAACTCCGAGGCCAGCGAGCATGCCACCCAGTCCAAGAGTGCCGACAACAAGCACCAGCAAGCCCATCACTGCGTTCACCGCCCTAGTAAGTCAAAATTACGTTGGAACAATCGCCTCGCCTGCCGCCACACGTTTCGTGTGCAGGCCTCGGAACAACACCGCCACGCGGATTATTTCCACGACAAGCCAAGTGCCCAATATGCCGCCGAGCCCGCCGAAATGAGCCAAGGGGTAGGCAGCCACCACAGTGAAGATCGTTGCCGCGAGGTACGATCGGAAGATCAGTTGTGTGCGTTCCATGGCGGCAGCCCAGATCGTGAGGACCACGGCCGCAATGTAGAAGACAGCCGGCGCACACAACCAACGGACGAGGTACCCTACCCCTTCGTACTGCTGGCCATAGACTAGGCGTATCGCCAGTTCGGGCGCCATATTCAAGGCAATGACGGTCGCTGTCGTCAGCGCGCCAAGCAGCACGGCCAGCCGCACAACGTAGTCAAGCAGTTCCGCCCGTCCGCCGCGATGGAACGCGCGGGAGGCCTGCGCCGGCGCGAAGCTGTCGAGCGCCTGCACCAAGATGTTCAACACACCCGTGAGGCCCATGGCCGCCCGCAGGCTGCCGGTCATGGCGGCGCCCAGGACGATGCCGCACATCAAGACATAGGCCTGCGACGTCAGCCAGTGCATCAAGGCCGAAGGGATCAGCCACTTCGAGAAGCGCCAGTGCTGCGCCATTACACTGCCGAAGAAGCGACTGTCCCAGGTGAACTTTCCGAAGCTGCACGCCCCGACGGTCGACGACAAGCCGCAGGCGCCGGCGATGATCCACAGTCCGGCCGAGGCTTCCGGTGGGTCATCACGGAAGATCAGGGCAAACGTCACCGCCAGCTGCACACCGAATCGCGTCATATCGACCAGCAGGGCGCGCACCGGGCGCTCCCGCAAGAAGAGATAGCGCCGAAAGAAGTTGTGGAGTTGATACGTCGTGACGCACGCAAAAAGCGGAGCGGCCAAGTTTGTAACGGCCGGTTCGGCGAACAAACTTCCCGCCAGCGGCGCTGCGAGACTGGCAAGAGTTCCCATGATGAGGCAGGAAAGCACTTGTTGTGCCGCCACTGACCCGAAGTACTTGTCGCCATCGGCCTCGGCCTGCTTGGGCCCGATGTTGAGCATGGGCTGAAGTACGGTCACGAAGTGCAGCGACATGAGGAACTCCACTGCCATCCAGATCAGCGTGAACCGACCGAATTGGTAGAGTCCGAAGGCGCGTGCCATCAGGATGCCGGCGGTGAAGTTCCCGCCGCTGACCAAGGCCTGGTCGATGAAGGACAATCGGGTGGTCACGCCGAGGAGCGCCAGGGTTGCTTTCGAACGTTGTTTCACTTGTGCACCCCGCTACGCCCTGAGTGTTCTTGGACACACACAGAGCCACCCCAAACCCTTGGCGTCGGGGTATACGCGGCACTTCGGCCGCCAATAAAAGGGACGTTCTGTTGTTGTTCGCGAAGAGATCAGCATGGATGGGCCCGCAAGAGATAGCCACGCGTTCGGCGGGTTCAGATCTCAGTTGCGTTGTCCGGCGGATCGGCGGCCGGAATAGCCATCCGGATTTGCACCGGACTCCATACCGATGCATTATTAAGCCTTGCGCGCCGTCGCACGGCAACTCTGCCGAAGGTGGACCACATCGAAGTCACAGAGTCTGAAATCGGTTCTGAACTTTGACCGGGTCCAACGCTAACCCAATCACATCGAGGAAGATGCTGTTGCGCGAGACGCTTAAACGGCGACGGTGACTTGTGGGGTCAACCTTCGGCGCCGCTGGTTAATGCGGTAGGCCAGCTGGGCTATGCAACTCTCGCAAAGACACGGGCCACAATACAACTTCCGCTCAGTAGACCGTTCCACCCGCGCTCCGATCATGTCGGTGCGGAAGGCGAACATGGCGACCTGGACGGAAGAGATCCTGAGTGACGTAGAGCCCATCCCCGAAACGAAGCGCGCCTATCTCCGGTCCCGGCTGGTCGACCGGGTGCACGCGATGATCGTTGCCGAGATGAAGAAGCAAGGGATGAAGGACGCCGCGGCGATCGAGCACCTAGCGACCCGGGCCGGCCTCACGACCGGTGCGCTGCAGGCCATGATGCGCCAGCCGCACAACTGCAGCCTCGAGGAGTTCGCCGATGTCTTCCTGGGCCTCTTCAGGGCCGAGATGGGTATCGTCGCCCTGCCCGTCGAAAACCAGCCCTTGCTGACCAAGCCTGTCGCCTCATGGGCCCGGCGGAAGACAAAGCCCGCGGCAAGCCGCCAACGGCCGGCCGCGCGTTCAGCCCTCCCGCACGCACCGTCCGCGCTCCGCGAGCCCTCCAGGGTCAGATCGCCGAAACCGACGATCATCCGATCGAGCAAGGGTCTCTACCTCCCCAGTAGCAAGTGGGCGTCGCTGCGGATCGGTGCTTGGCCTTCCCGTGGGGTCAGCGCGCGCCGAGGTGGACGTTGATATCGGGAAGGTGCTTACGAGTTCGGCCACCTGCTTGCTACACGTGCCGTATGGTGACTCACCTGCTGGGCCAACCGTGCGGTGCACCATCCATTAAAATTGGGCGGGGACGAACGCTATGCCATGCAGTGCCTGCCCCGTGCCAGGCGTGATAGGAAGAGCCGTTGGGCCAGTTGCGCGGTACCTGCGCGTGCTGCCTATCCGCCAGTGTCGGCGAGAAGCGAATTACCCCACGCCCCGGTGTCCAGCACAAGTGCTCCAGTCGGAGTAGTTCCAGGGAGATGAAAGCGCCCCGGTGTTTCGAGGGCCGGACCCATCGCGCCCAGGTGACAGTGCCTCAGCGTCAAGCGTCGTCGTCCCGTTCCCGCTTGATCCGCGGGTACTCGGCGGCGCGAGGACATCTTCGTTCGCGTCGAGTCGACAACCATCACTGAGGCATCGACGGCGCAAACTGTGAGCGTGTTTTCCAGCTTCGGCGGTTGTCACGATGATCACCTGCCGCCGCTCAGCCGGAAAAGCCGCGAGCTCGTCGGAACGGCCGGGCTTGCTGCGACAGCGGTGACTTGGACAAAAGCGTCACGATACAGAGCAGTTCCGCTCGCGTGCTCCAGTGAAAGTTGAACACCTCTCGTAAGTCACAATTTGAATGCTAGAGCCGCTGACACACCCAGCTAAAGTAATCTGAAAATACTTGAACTTGGGGCGAGGCCTGCAGACGCTCGTTGTTCTTCGGATTCGAGTGCGAGAGGCTTGGTCGGAGCCACGCTCAGCATTGCGAACCAGATTCTTTCGCTCGCCATCGCTGAGTTGGCTGCACGAACCTTCTCCGACGACAAGCGTTCGTTCAGCCGGTCCCTCATCCAAACGGGGGAAGCGCCGCCTCGCCGTCTTGGCGATCCTGGTGCTTCACAGGGGCAGCATGCTGACACGCGTGAAACACCGACGTCCGGCAGGGCCTCGCGACCGAGCACCGAGATACACGTCCAGGGGGACAGGAAATGGGCGCACAGGAGACCTTTGTCCAGGCCGTCAACGTGGGCAACTGGAACGCCGCCGCTGACCAGCTCAACGGCAGCCCCATGTACGACATGCTGCCGTTCCTCGCAGCGTTGGGCGCCAACAGCGCGATGGCGGCCACCAACATCGGCGGCATCCTGCGCAAGCGCGGCTGGGTCGGCGCCGCGCAACGGATCGAGTGGGCCGGCGAGATCATCCGGCTCCGCAGGATACCGACATCACCGCCGGGCCTCCCGGGCGACCAAGTGACCGATGCCGAGAAATTCCTCAAACGCCTCATCGCACGCCTGACCAAGGAGCAGATTCAGGCGATCTTCGCACAGTGCCCGAACCCCGACGTATGGGCGGCAGCCATCGACGCTGCCTGGGAACGGTTCGGCTTCAAGAGCAAGAACGCCCGCGCCGGCTTCCTGGGCATCATCGGGAACGAGACCGGCGGCCTGACGGCGGTATCCCGAGAGAATACAAGCTGGGGTGCCAGCAGAATGTCCGAGCTTTTCCCGAAGGCCAGGGTCGATGCTTCCGACCAATCCAGCGGTCCCAACGAGACCGCCATGCAAAAGCAAAGGGAGGGACCGGTTGCGCAGGCGAACTGGGCGTATGACGGCATCATCGGCAACGTGCCCGGAACCCACGATGGCTACCTCTATCGCGGCGGCGGCATCACCCAGCTCACGGGGCGCGGCAATTACCGTATTGCCGGCGGCGCGCTGGGCATCGATCTGGAGGGCAATCCCGACAAGGTCACGGAACCGGATGTGAGCGCCCTCGTCGCTGCATGGTTCATGTCCGCGCACAAGCCGGCGATTCTGTCAGGACTCAACAGGGACGACGAGGCATCATTCTTGAGGGCTGCGGAGATGGTCGGATGGGTCGACGCGGGAGCCCGAACACGTCGCTTGAGTTTTCGCCAGAAGGCCCTCGGAGTCGTAGCGCCTGCCGAGTGAGGTGCCGGTGCTAAGGCCGGCGTGCCCAACGGGGCCGGCTGGCGGCGGCAGGCCAGGCACGGCGAGGCGCATCAGGTGTTCCCCCAAACGTAACGTGCCGGGATCATTGATGATCCCGGCACGTCGGTGAACCCTCGATGGAAACCGCGCTGAAGTCCGCAAGAAGGCTGCTCACCGGCGAACAACGGACTTCAGCGAGTCGACGAATACCCAGAGGGAAGCGGCGAACAGGCCGACATCCTTCAGGAGGAACTGACCCGGCGCGACCGAGATGGCGGGCACCCCGAGCTCCGGCACCACAACGCCTGGCGTCGAGATCATGAAGCTGACGGTCGTGATGAAGAGTCCGGCCGAGAGAAGACCGCCGGCTGCGGAAAGGATCGGGTTCGCCAATCTGAGAGCAATCAGCAACCCGATACTGAGCTCGACGAAGCCGAGGAAGGTCGAGAAGCCGCGGACCGAAAACAAATCGTAGAACCAGCTCAGCAACGGACTGTTCTCCACGAGCGGCACCAGCCCGTTGGCCTCGTATTCGGTGAACTTCATCCCGCCGAACCAGGCGTAAATGACCGCCAGCGACACGTAGAGGCCTACTCGGCTGGTCGGCTCGGCATAGGCGAGCAGCCGCGCGGCTTGATCGCGCCACCCGACGACCGGGCGACGTGCCAGGACCGGCGTTGAGACCCGGTTGGCGATGTGCGACATGGTGACTTGCGTGTTCATATTGGCTCTCCTTGTTCACCGGACGTGTGAAGGACTGCGGTCGAGCATCAGCTCGACGGTCTCGGCACGTCCGGCTGGATGCCGAGAAAATTCGTCAACGGCCTTAATGGCCGGCGATAGCGCGTTGGCGTCGCCTAGGCGCTCACGCTTTCACGCCTGTGCCGGGTGTAGCGAGGGGCCGGGATCGCACTCGAGAGTTTGCCCGACATCGACAGCCGCGCCGTTTCATGACGATCCCATTCCGCCTTGTCTGCCAGCGACGGGATGGTCACGGTCTCCTCTTGGTCGAAACCGGCGAGTGCGGCATCGACCATGTCGTCGGCCGACATCACGATCTGCGCCGGAAGCTGATGAACCGGCTTGCCGGCAACGTCCCAGAACTCGGTGGCCGTAGCGCCCGGCAGCACCGCCTGCACGCGGATGCCCTTGTCGGCGAGTTCGTGCACGAGCGAGCGGCTGAACGCGAGCACGAACGCTTTCGTGCCGCCATAGACACCGTTCAGCACCTCTGGTGCGATCGCGACAACCGACGAAATATTGATAATCGTACCGTGGCCGCGGGCCACAAATCCCGGGACCACTGCATAGGTCAACCGCATGAGCGCGGTGACGTTCAGACGGATCATGTCGTCCATCGCGTCAACGTCGGAAGCGATCAGCGGACGTACCGCGCCGACGCCTGCGTTGTTGACCAGCACGGAGATGCCGGCAGTGCTGCGGAGGATGTCCTCGAGGCCTTCCAGGTCCGCCGGCGACGTCAGATCGGCTTGGATCGTCTCCACTTTCCGGCCCGTTTCGTTGTTGAGCCGGCGCGCGAGCGATGCGAGCCGCTGCCTGTTGCGCGCAACAAGAATGAGGTCGTGGCCACGCTTTGCCAGACGATCGGAATAGATCGCACCGATGCCGGCTGATGCGCCGGTGATCAGGGCGGTACCTTTGCGCTTGGGCATATCCATCTCCGTTGGTTGGCTCGGTTCGTTGCCTCGCCACGATGGATAAGCCCTTCCGCAATTAATGGGTATATGGCAGATTTGAGATGAATCCTTCCAAAAAATGGAAATACTAATGGATCGTCTCGAAAGCATGTCGACCGTGCTGGCGGTTGCCGAGGCGGGAAGCCTGTCGGCCGCGGCCCGCCGGCAGAAAATGCCGCTGGCGACCGTGAGCCGTAAGGTGTCCGAGCTCGAAGCGCATCTGCGCATGAAGCTGTTCAACCGGTCGAGCCGGGCGCTGGTCCCGACCGATGCAGGGCTCTCCTACATCGCTGCCGCAAAGCGGATCCTTGCCGATATCACCGAAACCGAGCGGGTCGCCTCCGGCGAGTACACAACACCGCGCGGCGATTTGAGCGTCTCGACCCTTGTCGCGCTCGGCCGCCTCTGTTTGCAGCCGATTCTGACGGAGTTCCTCGTGGCGTTCCCGGAAGTGGACGTTCAGCTCCACCTGCAGGATCGGACTGTCAATCTCCTGGAGGAGCACATCGACGTCGCGCTGCGCGTCGGCGATCTCGCCGACAGCAGCCTGATCGCGGTGCGTGTCGGGGAAATCTACCGCGTGGTTTGTGCCAGCCCGGCTTATCTAAAATCGCGCGGAACGCCCAAATCACCCGAGGACCTCTCGGCGCACGACTGCATCAGCTATTCTCCGATGCAGTCGCCAACCGCATGGCGATTCAAGCGGGAGCAGATCGAGCATGTGGTGCCCGTGCGGTCGCGCTTCATCGCGAGTAATCTCGAGTCGGCCTGCGATGCGGCGCGCGCAGGCATCGGGATCACCGAGGCGTTCTCTTATCTCGTCGCCGGATCGATCAAGTCCAGAGAGCTGGTTCCGCTTCTGCAGGATTTCCAGCCGCGGCCGCAACCCGTCAACTTCGTGTATTCGCCGAACCGCTATATGCCGGCCAAATTGCGCGCCTTTCTCGACTTCGCAGGGCCACGCCTCAGGGCGCGCCTAGCCGACCCTCCGAAAGGTGTAGCGCCGCGCGTGTCCCGACGGATGCGGGAGCCCGGCAAACGGAAAAGCCGCGAGCACTGAGATCCTCATTCGGCGATTGCGAATTTGGTCTCCGGCAATCGCTCTATTCTCTGGACTATTCGTTGACGCTCCATGCCTTCTGTACAGGCACGGCCATTTGCCCGACAATCGGCCATGGCGTTGCTTGAACTGCAGAATTTCTCCTGCGGCTACGGTGAGATGGTCGCCGTCAGCGGGCTTTCGTTCGCTGTCGAGACCGGAGACATCCTGGCTCTGCTCGGTCCCAATGGCGCGGGCAAGACCTCGACCATCCTCGCCATCATGGGGCACGTGCAGATCAAGGCGGGCACGCTGTCCGTCGACGGTCGCGACGTCACGCGCCTGCCGGCGTTGAAGCGTACGGAGCTTGGCCTGGCTGTCGTGCCCGAGGGCCGCCGCCTCTTCTCCGACCTCACGGTGGCCGAGAACCTGGTCGTCGGCGGCTACAGCCGGTCACGCGCCGACGAGACGCGCAACCTTGCGCGCGTGTTCGATCTCTTCCCACGCCTGGCCGAACGCCGCGGCCAGCTTGCCGCCTCGCTGTCAGGCGGGGAACAGCAGATGCTCGCGATCGGCCGCGCCCTGATGTCGGCGCCGCGGCTGCTGCTGGTCGACGAACTGTCGCTTGGCCTGATGCCCAAGATGGTTGATCTCTGCCTCGACGCCTTGCGCCGACTCAACCGGGATGAACGTCTCTCGATCGTGCTGGTCGAGCAGAACACCGAGCGCGCCCTCAATGTCGCGCACCAGGTCTGCGTGCTCGCCTCAGGCCGCAGCGTCTTCACCGGCCCCGCCGAGGCGGCACGGCGCGACGTCGACCTGCTGCATTCCTATACGAGCGCGGCCCCTTAGAAAGCAGTTCATCGTTTTGTGGAAACGGCAGGTCGTGTCAGCCGCCACCGTCATCCTGAGCGCAGAGAAGAATCCTGCGGTGCGCCGACCGCACCGGTGGACATGTGTGAAATGAAGAATTCACCACAGAGTTCCCCACCGGCTACGCCGACCACAAGGACTGAAACGGCGCACGGTGGTGTGGGCAGACGCTGGGGGCGCGCGACTCCGTCGCGCGTCTTCGTCTGGATCGACACATGACGCGCCACGGAGTGGCGCGCCCCCAGCGTGTGATCGAGCCGCCTTGGCCAGTTTCCTTTCAGGCACACAGAGATAAGGCATGCCTTCGGAGCCGAACGCATCAGTTCACCCGCGAGTTCGGCAAGCTCGTGATCGGGATAGTCGTAGTCAAAAGCGCTCGGCCACCGTGCGCGCCGGCGCGGACGCGACATTGCGCCCACGATGCGCACCGGCAGCAGCACGGCAAAGGCCTACCAGATCCATCGGCCGCATGGCTCGATCTCAGGGACCGACTATTTCTTGGCAGGCCAAATCGGAACCGTGAGTGCTACAGCAGAAGCTGAGCGTGTTTTCCATCGGCAGTAGCGGTTTGCCAGGACGCGAGCTAGCTTACGTCCCATGATCGAGACAGTTCCTGATTTTCCCGCTCTCCAGGCTGTCCAAAACGCCCTGTGGCACGTTAGCAACGTGCGCGGCGCAGCCGTGATGGTTGGGTCGGGCTTTAGCATGAACGCCGAATTGGCGTCACCTACCAGCAAAGCGCCGCCGCTTTGGGGGCACATGGCCGCGGCAATGGAAAAGCGGCTTGGCTCCACTCCCCCCGGCTCGCAGAATCCCCTCCGGCTGGCTGAGGAGTTCCGCTCGCTACTTGGCCAATCGGAACTTGATGGCCTCATTCGCGATCTCATTCCTGATTCGGAGTGGTTGCCCAGCGCCGCCCACAAACGGCTCATGCAGTTGCCTTGGTCCGATGTTCTGACGACGAACTGGGATACACTGCTTGAGCGTGCTGCTCTTCAACTCGCCGAAAACCCCTATGAAGTGGTGCTGACGCCCAAGGACATCGCTCGCACACGCTCACCGCGGATAGTCAAACTGCACGGTAGCCTACCGTCACATACACCCTTCATTTTTGCGGAGGAGGACTACCGGACCTATCCAGTAAAATTTGCCCCATTCGTCAACCTCGCGCAGCATGTACTCCTAGAGAATGAGCTGCTGTTGCTCGGCTTTTCGGGTGATGATCCTAATTTTCTCGCTTGGGCGGGCTGGGTGCGAGACCAGCTCGGAATGTCCGCTCGCAGAATCCGGCTTGCCGGTGTCCTCAATCTGAATCTCGCGCGGCGGCGCTATCTTGAGAATCTGAATGTAACGCCGATTGACCTAGCACCGTTGGTATCAGAAATTCATGATCCAAAGGTAAAACATGCGCGCGCTACGGACCTGTTGCTCCAGAGCTTACATGGGGCGAGGCCGAAGCCTGTCCATGTCTGGACACGGAAGAAGGCGCCCAGTGATTCGGAGTGGAACTCCGCTAGACCGGGGACGCGGCTCATTGCTCTGCTGAGCGATTGGCAGAGTGACCGGGCGAATGCGCCCGCGTGGTTGATAATGCCGCATGTAGAGCGCGTCTATGTGCGACAGGAGCTAGACAGCATTGGGGCCAGAGCACTTTCTGAAATGAATTCCTTGGAGGCGGCCCAGAGAGGTCTCCTAGCCGCTGAACTCGCTTGGCGCCTTGAGGTCAGTGCCTTCGGTGTACCTGAATGGGCCAGACCCGTTCTTGAGCAAGCCGTCGCCAATTCCGGATGGCTACTTGGTATCAACGATCGACTCCGCATACTCTTCCTGCTCGGGTATCAAGCAATTGAGGAACGCGATCACGCGACCGTACAGCGATATGCGGAGCAACTTGATGCGGAAGCGGCGGCCGAACCAGAAGCTGCCGCAGCTGCTGCTTATTTGCGCGGCCTTTCCGCACGCGACCAGTTTGACTTCAAGGGCATGGCCGAGGCATTGACCGGCGTAAACGGCAGCGATCCAATTTGGATGCTGAGGCGTGCATCCCTCCACTGCGAGCTTTGCGAAAGCAAGGCTGCGGCCCGGCTCGTCAGAGACGCCCTCAATCAGATTGCACGTAGGCGCGCGCAGGATCGGCGATCACTCTGGCTGCTGTCGCGTGAGGCGTGGGCTCGATTCTTATGGGGGCATCTTGTATTCGAACTGCGAGACGAGACAGACGCAAACTCGAATCTCAACGAAGATTGGCCTATCGCCTATGGTGCGAACCGCACTAATCCTTGGGACGAACTGCACGTTCTGGAGGTCACATTACGGCGAGAGCAGGAGAATGCATGGGAGCGTTCGATACGTGAGAAAACGCACTTCGAACCGGGATCATGGACACCTCCCGATCCAGAGGCGATGGTTTTTATAGCATCGTGGGTCCTGCCCGTTGAAATGGAGCTTAGACGAATTGCAGATTTCGTCGGCCTACCGCGGGTGAGTGCCTCCAGTCAGATCATGCAGGGGCGGCTCCTGCGAGCCGTCAACGAGTATGACGATGTCAACGCCGCAAAGCTCTGGCGCGTCGCCACCTATCTGCAGAGTGAGAACGACGAGCCAATCAACCGATGGTTTGGACGGATCCAAATTGCAGCGATGCCGGTCGACCTCGTTGAAGACTTTATCGCCAGCCTGCGTAGTGCGATCGAATTTCTCGCACGGAAGCTTCGCGAGCGCGACGCAGGCTACATCCATCGCGTATCCAGATTGCGGACATTGATGGAACTCGTGTCCCGGTTGGCGGTACGTGCGAGCGAGCGGGTAGCTGCCGAACTAGTAGAAATGGGGACGTCTGTCTTCGGGCGAGGAGGAGCTGAACACTGGTGGCTTTATAAATCGACCTCACATTTGCTTGAGCGTGCGCTATCAGCAATCCCACCCAATGCACGGGGATCGCTCGTTGCCGTCATGATCAACTTTCCATTGCCAGGCGAGCATACCACTCATGGAATGCTCGATGATTGGCCTGAACTTTCCGATTTCTTCACTCCGCATGAGGTTGCAATAAGCCGTCCAAATAGGGAATGGGATGGCCGCGTCAATGAGCTCATCAGCTGGGTCGTGAAGGACGCGCACGATAGCCGGCATCATGCATTGCGTCGTCTCCGGTGTCTTTTGATCAAGAAGGTTCTAACAGAGGAGGAAACGCGCTCGGCTGCGGACGCTATCTGGGGCCAGCGCACTTCGCCAACTGGATTGCCCGCGGATGATCACCTATACCCCGGAGTATTCGTCGAGTTGCCAGAGCCATCACCGGGAATGGCAGCCGAGGCCTTCAATCATGATATTGTGGAGCCTCTGCTGACGGGAAGAAAGCCAAAGGTCCAACACGCATTTGAGAGCATCGCATATGTTGGAGTCGCGGCAGAGAAGAAGCATACGACGTTGCCATTCACGTCGGCGGTTGCGCTTGAGTTAATTCACAAGATGCCTCACCCGAGTAGCGGAAAAATGGACGAAGCCGTGGCTGCCGCTATTTTCTTTGGCCTGCTTCCAGCGACGAATCTTGACGATACAGCGGCAGAACAGTTGTGGAGCTGGGCGACCCTTCCCGAAGCGAGAGCGTCGCTTCTATTCCTGCCTGCGGTCGCGATCTATGATTCTTCGCGCACGAACGATGCGGTTGCGCGTCTTCGACGCGCGATAAACTCACGCGAATTTGGGATGGTGGACAATGCCTTGAACGCCGTACGCCACTGGTCGCGATCGGCGGCCACGGCTGCCTTCCCCAAGGAAATTGCCTCGGCTGTCGCTTCGCTCATCGCTATGAGGCGTGAGCCAGGCCTGTTTCGGGCGCTCGATGTGTGCGTCGAACTGGTGGAATGCGGTCATTTGGAGCGAGGGGACCTTCAGCGGGTACTGGATGGCATGGCTGAAATCGCGCAGGAGACCGACTATCAAACGTGGCGGCCCGGAGATTTCAGGACGGCGACGCTGACTTACGTGCGGGCAAATGCGTACCGGCTTGCAAAAGCACTTCAAAGGCAGCGGGTTTCCGACCCAGCCATCGATGCGTGGCTCGCAGCAGGCCAAGCAGATGCGCTTCCCGAAGTTCGATTTGTTTCAGATGAGCCTGAATAGGGTATTGGTATCGGCATTATCCGACTTGAGCGGCGCCTGTGACGGTAGCCCTGGTCGTTCGAGCACGGCCTCGATCGCGTCACCTTGGTCGACATCGGCGAGACGGCCGCCGGGTACTGACGTCGCACTACTCGGGCATGGGTCCGTCGCATGGGCGTCGACGGCTGCGATCTGGAGGACATGGCGACGTTTGCCTTGGTGGTGGCGTCCCCGCGCAGGCGGGGAGAAAGTGCCGTTCAGTCGACGCTTTTTGCGTCGAAGTACCTGAGGAATGAGGGCTTCGCGGTCTCGACGCAGATCGCGATACTGTCAGCAAATCGCGTCTGATTGCAGCAGCGTGGGAAGCCCCTCATCCGGCGGCCGGTGCGCTGCGTCCACCTTGTCCCCGCCTGCGCAGGGAGAAACCTCGCGTTCCAGGTCGACCCGCGGAAGATCAATGGATGATCCAGCAACCACCAAAGCCGGACGCTTGCCGTGCCGATTTTCCCCGCACGACCCTGCGCTTGCGGGGAAGGCAAAAGATCACACGCTCCGAGCGCAGCGAGTGATCTCCTGGGAATGGAGTCTCTGTTCGCGGGAGATCCCTCGCTACGCTCGGGATGACGGTCTGGTCGGACTACCGCAGGGTCCTTCGCTACGCTCAGGACGACGAGAGGGATCGAACGATGAATCCCTCTAAATAACACCGGTATAGGCCTGCCGGACGTCGGTGCGGGCCATGACGTCTTTCGGCACGCCTTCGGCCAACACCTTGCCGGCATCAAGCACCACAAGACGGTCGGCGACGCGCAGCACTTCGCCGAGATTGTGCTCGACCAGCACGACGGTAATGCCCTGCCCCGGCAACGCGCGGACCAGGTCGGCCATGGTCGTGGCCTCACCGCTGCTGAGGCCGGCCAATGGCTCGTCGAGCAGCAACAACGTGGGATCGAGCGCGAGCGCGCGTGCCACCTCGAGCCGCTTGCGCTGGCCCAGTGGCAGGGCGCGCGGCGACTGGCCGGCCTGTGCCCCAAGCCCGATGCGGTCGAGGATCGCCCGTGCCTTCTCGCGCGCCGCCGCCCGCGAGCGGCTGGTCAGCGCGCGCCAAGGGCTTTCCGTCTGGCGGTGGCCCGCGGCCAGCATGACGTTCTCGACGGTGGTAAAGCTGTAGAAGGGCCGCACGATCTGGTGCGTGAAGCCGAGGCCCAGCCGCACGCGGGCATGCGCGGGCAGGCTGGTCACATCACGCTCGCCGAAGAAGACGCGGCCGCGATCGGGCCGCAGGAGGCCCGCCACCATGCGCAGCGCCGTCGTCTTGCCGGCACCGTTGGGACCGATCAGCGCCAGGAACTCGCCCTGCTCGACCGTCAGGCTGATGCCGTTGGCGGCAGCCACGCCGCCGAAGCTGATGTGCAGGTCATCGATGCGGGCAAGCGTGCTCATGCCGGCTTCCGCCGCACGAGACCGGCGAGGCCACCCGGACTGAACCGCATCACCAGCATCAGCATCGCACCGAAAATCAGCAGCCGGTAGTCCGCCGCCGCGCGCGACACCTCGGGCAGGAGGGTCAGCGCGATCGTCGCGGCAAAAACGCCCCAGACCGAACCGGTGCCGCCGATCACCACCATGGTCAGGATCGCGATCGATTGCACGAAATCGAACGTGTCGGGCAGGATGATGCGGGCGAAATAGACGTAGAGCCCGCCGGCCAGTCCGGCGAGCGCGGTGCCGATGCCGAACGCGGCGAGCTTGTAGGTCGAGACATTGACCCCGACGGTGCGCGCCGCATCTTCGTCGTCGGCCACGGCGTCGAAGGTAAACCCCATCCAGCTGTGCTTGATCCAGAGACAGAAGCCCATCACCGCCGCGGCGAAGGCCACGATCAGCAGGGCATAGGACACGGGATCGAGGCCCGAGCCCGGGATGCCCGAGATGCCGAGCTCGCCGCCGAGCCACTTCTGCTTGCGCACGAAACCCAGGAAGACGAAGCCGATGCCCATGGTGGTCACGGCGAGGAAGTCATGACGCACGCGCAGCGACGTCAGTCCGACCACGACGCCGATCGCGCCTGCCATCGCGGCCCCCGCCAGGAGGGTGAGCGGCAGCGGCGCGCCGAGCTTGGCGAGGTAGGCGGCCGTGTAGGCGCCGATGCCATAGAAAGCGGCATGGCCGAGGCTCACCTGACCACAGAAGCCGGTGATGATGTTGAGGCTGAGGGCCAGGATCAGGTTGATGCCGATGACGCTGACCAGGCTTGCGATGTAGGCGCTCATGTGCCGCTGCTCCGCCCCAGCAGGCCCTGCGGGCGCACCATCAGCACGATGATCAAGAACAGGAAGCCGATCGCATCGCGGTCGAAGATGTCGGCGAGGTAAATCGCACCGAACGCCTCGACCACACCCAGCACGAGGCTTGCGACCAGCGTACCGCGCACGCTGCCCAGCCCGCCCAGCACGATGATGGCGAGCGCCTTGTAACTGACCGCGCCGCCCATCGTGGGCTCGACATAGTTGTTGAGAAGGCCGACCAGGCTGCCCGCGATACCGGCCAGCGCCGAGCCGAACAAGAAATTCACGTAGCGCACCCGCACCGCGTCGACACCGAAGCTTGTTGCCATCTGCGGGTCGCTCACCGTGGCCCGCCAGCCGATGCCAGCGCGGGTCAGGCCCGCGAACAGCCCAAAGCCCATCAGCAACGTGACCGACGTAATCACCATGGCAATCTCGACGTAGGTCAGGTTGATGCCGGCCAGAGTGACGTTGGCGACGTACCAGGGATTGTGGTCGAAGGCGACGCCGTAGGCGCCGAAGATCATGCGCAGCGCCTCCTGCATCACGATGAAGAGGCCGATCGAGACGACCATCGGCACGAACGCCTGATGATGCAGGATGGGCTGGTAGGCCAGTCGATAGATGATGGTGCCCGCCAGCGCACTCACCGCCGCCGCGACCAGGAAGCCGAGCGCCAGGCTGCCGGTCGCATTGGTGACGGTGACCGCCATGTAGGCGCCGAGCGCGAAGACACCGGCATGGGCGATGTGCAGGATGCGCAGGAGCCCGTAGACCAGGGTCAGGCCCACGGCCATCATCGCGTACATACAGCCGTAGACCAGCCCTTTGACGATCAGCTCGACGAAAAGCATCGTCTACGACCGTGGCATGCGCTTACTTCGGCGGCGCCAGGAGGGACTGGTCGTCGATGACCGTGACGCCCACGAACGCGCCGCTCTTCACTTGCGTCACCTCGAGCGGCGAATAGAGCTCGCCCACCGCGTTGAAGTAACCCAGCCGGCCGGTCAGCAGCGGAAAGTCCTTGGTTGCGGCCAGGGCCTCGCGAATCTTTGCGGGATCGGTGCTGCCCGCGCGCTTGATCGCATCGGCCATCAGCATGACCGAGGAGTAGCAATTGGCGGAGACGGCCTCGGCATCGTAGCCCGCGCGCTTCTTGAATTCGGCCAGGTAGGGTTGGAAGTCCTCCGGCGTGGTACGGCCGCGATCCATGCCGCCCACGATGTAGATCCCCTCGGTTGCGTCCTTGGCGATCTCGATCAACTTCATGGAGTCGAAGGCCTGCGCCGCCACGATCGGCTGCTTGAGGC
>Ga0187894_10001595_pt1 | contig 28786 bp, 29 predicted proteins | sample GBC1701081metaG_FD_136650 | JGI IMG/M metagenome (GOLD analysis project Ga0187894, IMG submission 136650) | White microbial mat communities from a lava cave in the Kipuka Kanohina Cave System on the Island of Hawaii, USA - GBC170108-1 metaG ...
AGCAGGCCCGGCCGCGAGGCGCGACGAGGGAGAATACCGAGCGTATTTGACCGAGGAGCAACGACGCGGACGGGCCGCGCAGCCGGCATGGGCGACGGGAGCGATTTCTGCTCACGCTCTCAGAGGGTTTGCATGACTTCCGCCGGGTGGGTGCTCGGCTTGACCTTGTCCCAGACCCGTTCGATGCGGCCCTCGCTGTCGATCAGGTAGCTGATCCGATCCGCCATCCACGCCGTCGGGCTGTCGCAAGCGCCGTAAGCCATCCCGAGCACGCGACCCGTGTCGCACAGCAACGGGAAGTTGAATGATTCCTTTGCCGCGAAGGCTCGGTTGGCCTCGACCGAATCGAAGCTGGCGCCCAGCACGACGACATTCTTCGCGGCGAGCTTACCGGCGAGATCGCGGAACCCGCGACCCTCCGCCCTTCAGCCAGGCGTATCTGCGGCTGGGTAGAACCACAGCAAGACTCGCTTTCCGCGCAGGGCGGACAGCGCCACCGTCTGACCGGTGTGGTCGGTGACGCTGAAGTCTGGCGCCAGATCTCCGACCTTGAGCATGGGACGTCGACTAAGATGCGGCCGCGCGGCTTGCCGCGCAACACCGAAGAAACCAGCAGCCGAACATGCGGGCGAGCCAAGCCAGGACGCACGGTTGGGAGGGCAGGCTCGCCCGAGTCATGGGCGCGCTGCTGGTCCTGCCGGCCCCGATCGCCCTGTTGGTGGCTTACATCGGCAGCGCCGTTCCGCCGTCGTCCGGGGCCCTCGGCCGGGGGGCTGACGTCGAGACGCCGGCAGCGGCGTTCGATGCTGCCTACGCGCACGGCATCGCGAAAGGGCTGGCGGCGCTGGGGCCGCGCACTCCGGGCTCGCCCGCACATGCCCGTGCGCGTGCGCTGATTCTCGGGGAGCTCGGTGGCGCCGCCATGCCGCCCGCGCGCGAGGCAGCGCACGTCGGCCCCGACGGCGAGTCCGTGTACAACATCTTCGCCGATCGACCGGGCGCTTCCTCCATGCCGCCGATTCTGGTGGGAGCGCACTACGACACGGTCGCGGGCAGCCCGGGAGCGTCCGACGACGCCGCCGGTGTCGGCATCGTACTGGGATTGGCGCGCGCCTTCGGCAGGCACCCGGGGGCCCGTCCGATGATTTTTTCCGTGTGGGACGGGGAAGAAACCGGCCTGAAGGGATCCACCGCCGACGCCCATCAACGGGCGCGGGGCGGCCGCCTGCCGTCCGCGGTCCTGGCCATCGATCTGTGCGGGTGGCGGGATGGTGCGACGGTCCTTCATACCTTTCGGGACGGCTTGTGGGGTGCGCGTCCGCTGGCTCCGTCGGGGCTGGTCGGGGTGATGCTCGGCGTGGCGACGGCGCTCGACGTTCCGCTGGCGGTGGGGGATCCGATCATCTCGCCTGTGTACCAGACGCTCACGCGCCTGGTCCGCATCCCTTTCGACGCGGACGACGCGGCTTATGCCCGCCTGGGTATTCCGGCGTTGTTCGTGTCGGATTCCAGCTTCACACGCTTCGCTCCCGCCTACCACACACCCCGTGACACGGCGGAGATCCTGTCCGAAGAGATGATCGGACGGACAGGACGCTTGCTGGCGGGCACGCTGGCGGCGCTCGACGCGGGCGCCAGCCCGGAGGGGCCGACGACATGGGTGGCCTTGGGGCGCTGGTGTCTTCAGGGACGCACGCTCCTGATCGTCGCCATCCTGTCGGGTCTGCCGCTCGCGGGCGCGCTGATCCGAAGACGAGGCGGGGCGGCGTTGCTGGCGGGCGCCTATACGGCGGCGGCGGTCCTCGAGCCCGCCGCGACACTGTTGTGGCTTGCACCCGGAGTCTGGCTGGCCCCTCTCGCCGGCGCGCGCGCGCCGGTTTCGATGCGCTGGGCGAGCGGTGCTCTGGCGCTCGTCATGCCGCTCGCTTGTGCCGCGGTGTTCGTCGCCGCGAGCCTTCGCTTTGGCTGGCACCCGCCTCGGATCGGGTTGCCCGCCACCATCGTCCATGGAGCGGCCGCGCTCATGCTCGTGCGCTTCGTCTGGCTCCGCCGCTAACGGCGTTGCGGCAAGGTGCTACGTCAGGTGTCCATGATTCGAACGGCGCGACAATCCGCCGCGAGCACGCTTGGGGCGCACAAGGCCGCACCGAATGCCCCTGAGCACCGTGTGCGTGGAGACAGCCACGATCGCCGACTGCCAGTAAGGACCCGGCGCGCGGGTCAGGACGACGCTGGAAGGAACATCACCACCGCGGTGGCGCCGGGCGACGACGTCACGTCGATGCGGCCGCCGTGCTCGTTGACGATCTCGCGCACGACGGTGAGGCCCAGCCCGGAAGACTGCGGGCCCTTGGTCGTAAAGAACGGATCGAAGATGCGCCCCAAAACCTCGGGCGGGATGCCGCGGCCGCTGTCGGCGATTTCGAGCTCGACGCCCCCTGTGGTCTTGCGAATCCGAAAGGCCAGCGTATGGCGGGTGGCTTGACCCGGCGGAATGGCCTCGATCGCGTTGGCCGTGATGCTCAACAGAGCCTGGCTCAGCGTCTTGGAGTTGCCATTGACGGGAGGAGCGCTCGCATCGATGTCGGAGACGATGCGAGCGCGCTCTATGATCTCGTGCCGCAGCGTCGCGACCACGTTTTGCACGAGTTGGACGAGGTCCACCGCCTGCCGCTCCTGCACCTCGGCCCCCACGAACTGGTCCACCCGTTTTAGCACCACCCCGATCTGCCGCACCGACTTGGCCGCCTCGTCGATGGCCAGCTTGCACTGCCCGACCAGCGTGTCCGGGCTGCGCGCGGCGCCCGGAGCCGCCTCGGCCAGCGCCGATGAAACGAAGTCCAGGTTGGCGAGCGCCGACGACGCCGGGTTGTTCACTTCGTGAGACAGGCGAGCCACCAGGTGCGCCAGCTCCGCCATCCGTTCGCTGAACGCCAGCCGGCTGCGGGCCGTGGCCAGCGCCGCGGCTCGCGTCTCGAGCTCGTCGTAAAGGCGCATGTTGTCCAGGGCCAGCCTCGCGTAGCCCGCGAACACCGACGCGTTCTCGAGATCCCCTTCGCTGAAAGGGGAACGGTCCGGGTCGCGGTTGGCGGACAGCACGCCGAGCAGCCGATCGTCGCTGCACAACGGATACACGATGGACGAGCCCACGCGCCCGCGCGGCGTCAGGCCCACGAACCGCTCGTCCGCGAGCAGCGAACCGGCGATCAGCGCCGGCCGCCGGCTTCGCGCCACCCGGCTGGCGACGCCGTCCCCGACGAGCCTGCCGGTCGCGCCCCCACCGCCATCCTCCGCCAGGCGCTCCTCGCTGAAGGCGACGTACAGCTCGCCGCCGGCGTTCACGAGGATCAAAGAAGCGCTGTCGGCCGAGAACGCTTGTCGCACCGCCTTTACGATGCACGGGGTCAGCTCCGCGCGCCGGATGCTGGAGAAGATGAGCCGCACTCCATCCATCAGCTCGGCGTCGAAACCACGCTCCGACGTCTGCGGACGGTCGCTGGGGCTCATGAAGGCAGGAACCTGCACGAGGGCACCCGTTTTGATAGTCGGACGATCCGCCCCTGACCTTGAGCCGCGCCAACCCGTGCCGGAGAGTGTGGCAGGACGGTCACGGGGATCGCCGGACCGGCGTGGCACCGGGCCGTCGCGGCGATCTTCCGTGGCGGGTGCCTGGCATCCGCGTTGCGTAGAGGGCGGTCAAACCTCAAGAGGTCCACCCTATGACGATCGCCAACTCTCCGCTTGCTTTCAAGACGCGGACGGGGATTGCCGCGGTCGTCGCGCCTGATCGATAATCGCAAAATGCAATGCCCACGCACGCGCGGTGGAAATATTGACCCGTCGCCGGACGGCTGGGAAAGTACGAACAACGTGGGCAGCCAGCCACAGGGGGCCAGGGCGTCCCCCGAGGCTCGGGAGGCGCCGGAGAAGGATATTCGAACGTTCATCCGGCCGACCGTGGCCGAGGTGGACCTGGGCGTCGTGCGCCGGAACCTGGCGACGCTGAGACGCGCCATCGGGTCGAAAGCTCGGATCTATGCGGTGGTCAAGGCGGACGCGTACGGGCACGGTGCGGTCCCGGTCGCGCTGACGCTGGCGCCCTTGTGCGATGCGCTGGCGGTGTCGCTGGTGGAAGAAGGCTTCGAGCTGCGCAGCGCAGGACTCCGGCACCCCATCGTCGTATTGGGGGCGTTCTACAACCGACATCATCCGGAGGTCCTGGAAGAGGACTTGACCCCGGTGGTCTACGATCCGGCCGACCTGGATCGCTTTTCGGCCGCCGCAGTCCGACGGGGTGCCCGGGTCGAGGTCCACATCAAGGTCGATACCGGTATGAGTCGGCTCGGGGTATCGGTGGCGGACTTGCCCCGCGTGCTAGAGAGAGCCGCCGCGCTACCGGGCCTGGCCATCGTGGGCCTTTGCACTCACTTCCCGTCGGCCGACGGCGTCGATCCTCAGCCGACCATGGCAGCGCTGGACGGCTTCTTGCCGTGCGTCGCCGCGGCCCGGGCGCACACATCCGGCGGGCCGCTGATTGCCCACGCTGCCAACAGCGCCGCGGCGGTTCGGTTCGCCTCCGCGCGCCTGGATGCGGTCCGCCCGGGGCTGGCCCTTTATGGCGCCATGCCGTCCTCCGTGGTCGCCCTGGCCGGAATTCAGCCTGCGCTGCGCCTCATTTCGCGTGTCATGGCACTTCACGACGTGCCGGCCGGTACAGGCGTCAGTTATGGCGGGCTGTGGCGGGCGGCGCGGCCTTCGCGGATCGCTACGCTTCCCATCGGCTATGCGGACGGATACCCGAAGCACGTGCGCGGCGCGGAGGTGTTGATCCGAGGACAGCGGGCCCCGATCGTGGGGGCCGTCTGCATGGACATGCTCATGGTGGACGTCACGGACGTGCCGGGAGCGGCCCTCGGCGATCAGGCGACATTGATCGGTCCCGACGGAGTCGAGCGCATCACGGCCGACGACCTCGCCGCCTGGGCGGGCACCATCAGCTACGAGATCTTGTGCGGCATCTCGAAGCGCGTGCCCCGGCACTACGTCGGAGCGACCGAGGCGCCGTGAGCGAGGGAGTGCAGGCCCGGGGTCCCACGGCCGCGGCGACGCCGGCAACCGCATCGACGCCGTCGATGGGCCGTCGCGTGGTGGGTGCGGTCTTCGCGCCGCCGCTCGCCGTGCTCAGGTACTTCGGGGAGCACACGCTTCTGCTGGCCAACGCCGTCGCATGGCTGTTCCGGCGCCCCTTTCGGCCGCGCCTGTTCTTCGAGCAGATGGAGTTCGTCGGGGTGGGCTCCCTGGTCATCATTTTGCTGGTGGGGTTCTCGTCCGGCGCGGTGGCCAGCCTGCAGGCGGTCGACGCCCTCGCGATCTTCCGTCAGGAGCGTTTCGCCGGAGCCACCGTGGGCATCTCCCTGGCGCAGGAGCTGGCGCCCGTGTTCACCGCCCTCATGATCACTGGTCGGGCGGGCTCCGGCATGGCCACCGAGCTGGGGTCGATGCGCATCACCGAGCAGATCGACGCGCTGACGACCTTCGCCGTCAACCCGATCCAGTACCTGGTGACGCCGCGGATCGTGGCGTCCGTCATCATGCTCCCGGTCATGACGATGGTCTTCAACGCCGTCGGGATGGCGGGGGCGTACGTGGTGGCCATCTACTACCGCGGCGTCGACGTGGGGCAGTTCGTCGAGCACTACCGCTTCTGGACCGACCCCCGCGACTACGCCATCGGGGCTGTGAAGTCCGCCTTCTTCGGTCTCGCCCTGTCGGTCGCGGCGTGTTACCAGGGTTTCAACGTGCGCGGAGGCGCGAAGGAAGTGGGCCTGGCCACCACGAAGTCGGTGGTGGGCGGATCGGTGTCCGTGGTGGTCCTAGACTATTTCCTCAGCGACGTGTTGCGGATGTTTTGGCCGAAGCTGGCGGAGTGATCGCCGCGGCGCTCATGGACAAGACGTCGAACAAAGACAAGGACGCTCACGCGGCACGCGACGAACGCTGGCAGATCCGCGTGCGCGGCATCCACAAGACGTTCGGTCCGCAGCACGTCCTGCGGGGCGTGGATCTGGACGTCGAGCGCGGCAAGATCAACATCATCATCGGCGGCTCCGGGCAGGGGAAGTCGGTTCTGATGAAGCACCTGATGGGGCTGCTCAAGCCGGATCAGGGAGAGATCCGCGTCGACGGCGAGGACATCGTGCCCCTGGACGACGTGGCCATGAGGACCATGCGCCGGAAGTTCGGTATGGTCTTCCAGTACGCGGCGCTGTTCGATTCCATGAACGTGGTCGAGAACATCGCTTTCCCTCTGGTAGAGCGTTATCGAATGTCGCATGACGAGATGCTGGAGCGCGTGCGCGACCTGCTCCGGCGGCTGGACCTGGCGGACGTGGCGGGCATCGAGCAGAAGTTCCCCGCCGAGCTCTCGGGCGGCCAGCGCAAGCGTGTCGGCCTTGCTCGGGCGCTCATCGACCGGCCGGAGATCCTGCTCTACGACGAGCCCACGACCGGCCTGGATCCCATCGCCACCCAGAACGTCGATCAGATGATCCGGAAGACCGCTGACGAGTTCGGAGTGACATCGGTGGTGATCTCGCACGACATGGCGTCGACCTTCCGCATCGGCGATCGAATATCGATGCTCTATGAAGGCAAGATCCTGGTGACGGGGACGCCCGATGAGATCCTGCGCTCGGACCACGCGCAGCTTAAGACGTTCGTCGAGACTTCAGGCGCCGTGAAGCTGACCGGCGGCGCGTCCGAGGCCTCGCCGTGAGACGGAGCTGGGCGGTCGCGACGGTGGGGGGGCTGCTCCTGGTGGTGCTGGGGATCTCTTATCTGTTCCTGAAGATCACGCGCGAAGGCATCTCGAAACAGGAAGGCTACGCGGTGTGGGCCCTGTTCACCGACGCGTCCGGTCTATTCGAGAAGTCGCGCGTTCAGACCGCCGGCATCACCGTCGGACAGATCGAAAAGCGCGAGCTCGATCCAGAGACCGGGAAGGCCAAGATCACGATCCGCATGAAGCCGGACTACGTCCTTTGGACGAATGCGGAGGTGTCGAAGAAGTCGGCGTCGCTGCTCGGCGAGTTCTACCTGGAGATCCACGCGGGATCCCCGGTGGGGGTCAACCGGCAGGGCGAGCGCGTGGAGATGGCGAAACTCAAGGACGGCGATCAGATCAAGGTGGTCACCGAGCCGACGGGGATGGGCGAGATCATGGACCAGATCGGGACGACGCTGCCCATCCTCAAGGAGATCTTGAAGGACGTCCGAACCCTCACCTCCGGGCCCATCAGCGAGATCGCCACCAACGTCAACGAGCTGATCAGCGACAACTCGGCGGTCCTGGAGCGGCTGCTGGGACGCATCGACCACATCGCCGCCAGCGTCGAGGGAGTCACCGCCTCGGAGGCGGGAAACGTCAAGATCGCCATCCAAAACATCCGCGACATCACGGAGTCCATCAAGGGCGTCGTCGGTGCGACGGGAGGCGAGGTCACCGCCACCGGGACCGCCGTGCGGGACTCACTGCAGAAGCTGCAGGGCACGGTGGATTCGCTCGACCACACCATGAAGAACCTGGAGAAGGTGACGGGCCGCCTGGAGAAGGGCGAGGGGACCATGGGCCGTCTGCTCAGCGACGACACCATCGCGCGCAACGTCGAAGAGATCACGGAAGACGCCGGCACGTTCGTGCGCGGCATCGCCAGGCTGCAGACCATCGTCGGCCTGCGCACCGAGTACAACTACTTCGCAGGCACCTTCAAGAACTACGTCTCGGTCCAGCTCGTACCGCGTCCCGACAAGTATTACCTTTTCGAAGTGGTTGACGATCCGCGCGGTTTCCGGGAAGAGACCACCACGCTGACCGAGAGCTCGGAGCGGGGCACGGTTTCCGAAAAGACCGTGAAGATCTCCGAGAAGCTGCGCTTTTCACTTCAGTTCGGCAAACGAGTGGGCCCGGTGACCGGGCGCTTCGGCATCAAGGAATCGACCGGCGGCGTGGGTCTCGACGTTCACCTTCTGGGCGACCGGTTGATGCTGTCGGCGGACGTCTTCGACACGCGCGCCAACATCTACCCGCGCGTGCAGGCCCGCGCCGCGCTGGCGCTCTACCGCCGCAACTGGTACGTCATCGGCGGGGTCGACGACTTCATCAACAGCCGCGCGCGCGCAGGCGGCGGCGGCGGGCTGGACTTCTTCTACGGCACGTTGCTGACCTTCAACGACGAGGACCTCAAGACGTTGCTGCTGTTCGGCGGCGGCTCGGCGGGAGCGGCCGCGGGCAACTGATGATCGTCAGGACCAAAGACGTCGGGGAGGGCGGGTTGCCCGTCGATCTGCCGGTCACGGCGGCCTGGCTCGCCCGCGAATGTCCTGAGATTGATGCGCGGCCCGGTTTGGTCGGCGTGGCCCTGCGCGGCGTGATCGAAAAGAGCGGCGGCGACGGATATCTGTTGCGGGGCAAGCTGTCCGGAGCGCTCGAGGCTTCGTGCTCTCGCTGCCTGGAAAGCGCGCGTGTGATGCTGGACGCGGATCTCGCGGTGAGCTTCACGGAGCGAGACGACCTGGACGAGGAAGAGCAGGACGGCGGCGACGCCGTGGTCGCTATCGATGGCGGCGAGATCGATCTCGGGGCACAATTGCGCGAAGAGATTTTACTGGCCATGCCGATCTCGGTGCTGTGCCGCCCGGATTGCGCCGGCCTCTGCCCGGTCTGCGGGGTCAACCGCAACCAGAACCCCTGCGATTGTCTCGAGAAGCAGCGCATCACGACCGGCAAGCTGAGCGCGTTGGGCAAGCTGAAGATCTGACCTCAACATATGGGAGGTTAAGACCCGCCAGCGCCCCGCCGACAGCGGAGACTGGCCATCCGTGGGGCAGTGCTGGTAGCTTCCGCCCCTGAAAGGACACCATGGCCGTTCCCAAGAGAAAGCAGTCCAAGTCCCGCTCCGCGATCCGGCGCGCGCAGGTGATGAAGCAGCCGGTGCCGCACGCGGTTCCGTGCCCGCGCTGCGGCGCGCCCAAGCTGTCGCATCGTGTCTGTCCGGGTTGCGGCTACTACCGCGATCGGACGGTGATTCAACCGAAGGAAGAGGAGACGTAGCCAGCGTGCCCCGCATCGCGGTCGACGCGATGGGAACGGAGGGGGCGCCGCGTGTCGAGGTGGAGGGCGTGGTCTCCGCCGTTCGCGAGAAAGGTGTCGACGTCGTCCTGGTCGGCGAGGCGAACCGCTTGCGTGGCGAGCTGCGGGCGCTGGGCATGGATGACGATGGGCTCGTCAGGGTTTACGACGCGCCCGAAACCATCACCATGGCGGATTCTCCGTCCATCGCCGTCAAGCAGAAGAAGAAGTCGTCCATGCGCGTGTGCTTCGACCTGGTCAAGAGCGGCGAGGCCGCGGCCGTGGTCTCGGCGGGGAATTCGGGCGCCATGATGGCGTGCGGGCTGTTCGTGCTGGGACGCCTTCCGGGGGTCGAGCGGCCGGCCATCGTGACGACGTTTCCCACGAAGGCGGGCGAGTGCGCGCTGCTGGACATGGGCGCCAACGTGGATCCGAAGCCAGCGGTGCTGGCCCAATCCGCCGTGCTGGGTGCGGTCTACGCTCGCTTGCTCCATGGCAAGGCGCGCCCGCGCGTCGGCGTCTTGTCCAACGGATCCGAGGAGCACAAGGGAACCGGCCTGACCCGCGACGCGCACCAGATGCTGGCGCAGATCGCGCGGCTGCCCGGGGCGGGGTCGGGGACGTCGGGCGGCGCGGGCCCGGCCGCAGACTTCGACTACGTAGGATACGTCGAAGGGCGGGACATCTTTCGGGGCGAGGTGGACGTGGTCGTCACCGACGGATTCACAGGCAACGTAGTGCTAAAGAGCGTGGAAGGTGCCGCGGAAGTGATGCTGGACATGGTGCGCGAAGAGGTCACGCGGGCGAGCCCGATCGTCAAGCTGGGCGCGCTGCTCATGAAGCCGGCCCTTCGGCGGTTGCGCAAGCGCATCGACTACGCGGAGCACGGGGGCGCGCCGCTGCTCGGCGTAGACGGTGTCGCGCTCATCTGCCATGGGGGGTCCAACGCCAAGGCCATCAAGAACGCGGTGCTGGTGGCCGACCGCTTCGCGCAGATCGGCCTGGGCAAGGAGCTGTCAGACGCGGTCGCTCGCCACGCCGTCCTCTGGGAGAGCCCGGCCCCGCCCGTGACCTCCGCCCGAGGAGTGTCATGATTCGCAGCCGCATCATCGGCACGGGCCGCGGGGTTCCGCCTCGCGTGCTCACGAACGCCGACCTCATGAAGATGGTGGATACGTCGGATTCCTGGATCGTCGAGCGCACCGGTATCCGCGAGCGCCACATATTGGAGCCGTCGCTGGCCGCCAGCGATCTGGCGGCCGAGGCCGCCCGCAAGGCCTGCCGCAGCGCGGGAGTCGCCGCTGACACGGTCGATTGCATCATCGTCGGCACGGTCACGCCGGACATGCCGTTTCCCGCCACGGCCACTTTCGTGCAGAAGAAGCTGGGGGCCATGGCGGGCGGCGCGGCCTTCGATCTGTCGGCTGCGTGCGCCGGCTTCATCTATGCGCTGTCCATCGCCGATGGGTTCATCGTGCGCGGGCAGTTCAAGCGCGTGATGGTGATCGGCGTCGAGGTCCTTTCGCGCATCGTCGACTGGACCGACCGCAACACGTGTGTCCTGTTCGGGGACGGCGCCGGGGCGGCTCTGCTGGCGGCCGGCGACGATCCGAGGTGCGGCCTGCTGTCGACCCACCTTTACGCCGACGGCAATCACACCGATATGCTGAACCAGCCGGCGGGCGGCAGCCGCGAGCCCCTCACGGTGGAGGCATTGGCCGCGCGGCGCCACCTGGTCAAGATGAACGGCCGCGAAGTCTACAAGCACGCCGTGCGCAACATGGCCTCGGCGGCGAAGACGGCCCTCGAAGCCAACGGCCTGCAGGCCTCCGATGTCGTGTGGGTCATCGCCCACCAGGCCAACCTCCGCATCATCGAGGGCGTGTCCGAGCGAGTCGGGATCGGCCTGGATCGCTTCTACTTGAACGTGGACCGCTACGGGAACACGTCGTCGGCGTCCGTACCCACGGCTCTCGACGAGGCCGCCGAGCTCGGCAAGCTGAAGGCGGGCGATCTCCTGATCTTCTCGGCGTTGGGTGGCGGGCTGTCCTGGGGCTCGGCGGCGGTGCGCTGGTGAACGGCCCGGTCGCATTCCTGTTTCCCGGCCAGGGCTCGCAGAAGGTCGGGATGGGAAAGGCGCTGTATGATTTTTCGCCCGACGCCCGCGCCGTCTTCGACGAGGCGGACGCCGCGCTCGGCTTTTCGCTGTCGCGGCTATGCTTCGAGGGGCCGGAAGCGGATCTCACGCTCACGGCCCACACCCAGCCCGCGGTGCTGACGAACAGCATCGCGGCGCTGCGGGTCGTGTTGAAGGAAACCGGCTGGCGGCCAGGGATCGTCGCAGGTCATTCGCTGGGCGAATACTCCGCGCTGGTGGCGGCCGGCGCGCTGCGCTTCGCCGACGGGGTCCGTCTGGTCCATCTACGCGGCAAGCTGATGCAGGACGCCGTCCCGGCCGGCGTGGGAGCCATGGCGGCCATCTTGGGGCTCGGGCGCGCGGACGTGCAGGCGGCTTGCGCCGAGGTGGTGGCGGCGATGCCGGGCATGGTGGTGTCGGCCGCCAACCTGAACGGCGGAGGGCAGGTGGTCATCGCCGGCCACAAGGCGGCCGTGGAGCGCGCCGGCGAAGTCTGCCGGGCGCGGGGAGCCAAGCGTGCGATTGCGCTCGGTGTGAGCGCGCCGTTTCATTGCGCGCTCATGGCGCCCGCCGCGGACCGCCTGGCGAGTGAGCTGGCCAGTGTCGACATCGCGGCGCCGCAGATGCCGGTGATCACCAACGTCGAGGCGGCGCCCAACCGGGATCCGGCGCGGGTGCGCCGTCTGCTGATCGAGCAGGTGACGGCCCCGGTGCGCTGGGAGGAATCCGTGGAGCGCATGGCCGGCATGGAAGTCACGCGGGCCCTGGAGGTCGGTTCGGGGAGCGTGCTGGCGAGCCTGGTCAAGCGCATCGCCCCATCGATCACCGTGCGCGCGGCGGGAGAGCCCGACGACATCCGGGCGCTCGGCGCGGCCGGGGCCGAGAGACCGCCGTCGCCCACTCGAGGAGACAGACCATGAAAGAGCTGGAAGGAAAGATCGCCCTCGTCACCGGCGCCTCGCGCGGAATTGGGCGGGCCATCGCCGTGGCGCTGGGGTCACGCGGGGCGAAGGTGATCGTGAACTACGCGGCCAACGAAGCCGCGGCGAACGAGACCGCCGCGCTGGTGACGTCGGCGGGCAGCGCGGCCGTCATCAAGCGCTTCGACGTGGCCGACGCAGCCGCCGTGGATGCGGCGGTCAAGGACATCGCCGCCACCGAGGGCGGGCTCCACGTGCTGGTGAACAACGCCGGCATCGCGGTCAACGGCCTGATCCTGGGCGGCAAGGTCGACGACTGGAAGCGAGCTCTCGACGTCAATTTGGGCGGCGTCTACAACTGCTGCAAGGCCGCGCTGCGGCCGCTGCTCAAGGCGAAGGAAGCGGGGCGCATCATCAACATCACGTCGGTGGTCGGCGAGATCGGATCCGCCGGACAGGGGCCTTATGCCGCCGCGAAGGCAGGCATCATCGGCCTCACCAAGACGCTCGCGCGCGAATACGCTTCGCGCGGCATCACCGCGAACGCCGTCGCGCCCGGATACATCGACACGGACATGACCGCGGCTGATCTGCCCGAAGACCGGCGCGGCGACCTGCTGAAGGCGATTCCGCTGGGCCGCGTTGGTAAGCCGGACGACGTCGCGGCCGCGGTGGCCTACCTGGCGTCGCCGGCGGCATCGTACGTCACCGGGCAGGTCCTGCGCGTTAATGGTGGGCTTTTCATGTAGATTCCCTGCACCGAATCGAACCGCACCCAAACTGCCAGAGAGGAACTAAATGGCCGACAACGTCGAAGAACGCGTTCGCAAGATCATCGTCGAGCAGCTGGAGGTCGCCCCCGACAAAGTCAAAGCCGAGGCGTCCTTCGCCGAGGATCTGAAGGCGGACTCGCTGGCTGTGGTGGAGCTGGTGTTGGCTCTGGAAGAGGCGTTCAAGCTCGAGATTCCCGACGAGGACACTGAGAAAATCAAGACCGTCGGGGACGCCATCAACTACATCAAGTCGCACGCCAGGTAGCGCGCGCGGACGCGCGCGCCTGAGGTAGCCAGCCAGCCAGGAGGACACGAAGCCGATGCCGAGGAGAGTGGTCATCACGGGGATCGGGCTCGTCACCCCCGTCGCCGTCGGGACCGAGGAGACCTGGCAAGGTGTCCTCGCCGGGCGATCGGGGATTGGGCCCATCACGCACTTCGATTCCACGGCGTACGCGACCCATTTCGCGGGCGAGATCAAGAACTGGGATCCGACCAAGTGGATGACCGGGCGCGACGCGAAGACCATGGATCCCTTCGTGCAGTACGCGATGGTGGCGGGAACCATGGCCATCGACGACTCGGGCCTGGAGATCGAGGGCGAGCTGGCCGAGCGGGCGGGGTGCTTCATCGGCGCGGGCCTGGGCGGTGTCAGCACCATCGAGGCCACCCACGGCGCGCTGCTCGCGAAGGGGCCTCGGCACGGTATCGGGCCCTACTTCGTGCCGATGATCATCGTCAACATGGCCCCTGGTCAGCTCTCCATCAAATACCGCCTCAAGGGCCCAAACATCAGCCAGGTCTCCGCCTGCTCGACGGGCGCTCACGCCATCGGCGATGCCTTTCGCGTCATCCAGCGCGGTGACGCCGACGTCATGGTGTGCGGCGGCACGGAGGCCACGGTGACGCCGCTGGGCGTGGGCGGCTTCAACAGCATGCGCGCCCTGTCCACGCGCAACGACGCCCCCCAGCAGGCGTCGCGGCCTTTCGACAAGGACCGCGACGGCTTCGTCATCGCCGAGGGGGCAGGCATCCTGGTGATCGAGGAGCTCGAGCACGCACGCAAGCGCGGCGCCAAGATCTACGCCGAGCTGCGCGGCTACGCCGCCAACGCCGACGCCCACCACATCACCGCGCCGGCGCCGGAGGGGGAGGGCGCCCAGCGCTGCATGAAGCTGGCGCTCAAGGACGCGGGCCTGCCTCCCGACGGCGTGGCCTACATCAATGCCCACGGAACGTCGACCAAGATGAACGACGCCAACGAGACCTTGGCCATCAAGAAGGTCTTCGGCCCGGCGGCGAAGAAGGTCATGGTCAGCTCGACCAAGTCGATGACCGGCCACATGCTGGGCGCGGCGGGCGGCGTGGAGACCGCGTTTTGCGCGCTTGCCATCGCGCGCGGCGTGGTGCCCCCCACCGTCAACTACACGACGCCCGATCCCGACTGCGATCTCGACTACGTACCCAACCGCGCCCGCGAGATCCGCGTCGACGCGGCGCTAACGAACAGCTTTGGCTTCGGTGGCACCAACGCGTGCCTGGCCCTATCGCGCCTGACTTGACCACGATCGTCGTCATTCCTACCTACAACGAGGCCGAGTGCCTGCCGCGGATCGTGGACGCCGTGCGCAAGGCCGTTCCGGCGGCCGGCGTCCTGGTGGTGGACGACGCGTCTCCTGACGGCACCGGCCGCATCGCCGACGGCCTGGCCGCCGCCGACGCTCGGGTCCAGGTTCACCATCGCCGCGGGAAGGAGGGTCTGGGCGCCGCCTATTTGGATGCGTTCCGGCGCGCCCTGGACGAGGGTTGGGAGCGCGTGGTGCAGATGGACGCTGACTTCTCCCACGATCCAGCCGATGTGCCCCGCCTGTTGCGGGCCTTGGACGCGGGCGCCGACCTCGCCGTCGGGTCGCGCTACGTCCCCGGCGGCGGCACGGAGAACTGGGGGCTCGGCCGCCGCATCATCAGCCGTGGCGGGGGACTTTACGCACGCACCGTCCTGGGGGTGGAGGTTCGCGACCTGACCGCCGGCTTCAAGGCGTGGCGCGCCGATACGTTGCGCGCCATCGACCTGCACCAGGTCGGAGCGCGCGGATACGGCTTTCAGATCGAGATGACCTACCGAGTCCTGCGTCGCGGGCTGCGGGTCGCGGAGGTGCCCATCACGTTCATCGATCGGCGCGTCGGGCAGTCGAAGATGTCGGGTTCCATATTCTTCGAGGCGCTGACGCTGGTGTTCCGCCTGCGCGCGACGATCCCAGACCGCCGGGGCGAAGCCGCGCGGTGACGGTCACCGCCCCGCCGCATCCTGCGCCCGTCGCCACGGTGGGAGGAGAGGCTTCGGGATGGCTCGCCCGAGCGGGCGTCGGACCGGCAGTCCTGCTGGGCGTGGCGCTGTTCATCACGTACGGCTACTTCGTGCCGCCGGCAGCGTGGAACGAGAACTCGCGCTTCAACCTGACGCGGTCGTTGATCGAGCGCCGGCGTGTCGACATCGATCCGTTCCACGCCAACACTGGCGACAAGTCGTTCCGCGACGGCCACTACTACTGTGACAAGGCCCCGGGCGCTTCTTTTCTGGGCGCCATTCCGTACGCGCTTTACTACGGCTATCTCAAGGCCACGGGCAGGCCGCTGCCGAACTTTACCGTCCGGGTGACCAAGGGAGCGCCCGGGTCCACGCCGCTGACCGTCTCGACCATGGGCGCGGCATCCTCGCCCTCGTCGCGCGCGACGGCGGCGGAGGACGAGGACCGCATCCTGATCAACATCAGCTTCCGGAAGGCGCTCTACGTCTGCAACCTGTTCACCAACGCGCTGGCGGGCGCGTTAGGTGGCGTGCTGTTCTACATCCTTCTTTGCGGCCTGGGGCTGCCGGGCCAGCAGGCGTTCGTCACCACGTTGGCGTTCGCGCTGGGCTCGCTGTTTTTCCCATACGCCACCATGTTCTACGGCCACGTTCTGGCAGCCACGTTCCTGTTCGCGTCGTTCGCGCTGGTCTATCGCAGCAAGCAGTCGGGCCTTGAGACCACGCCGCGGGTCCTGACCTGGGCGGGCGTTCTGGCTGCGGCCGCGGTGGTGGCGGAGTTCCCGACCGGCGTGGCCGCCATCGCGATCGCCGTCTACGCGCTGAGCGCCTTGCGGGATCGGGCCCGCATCGTGTTCTTTGCGGCGGGCGCCGTCGCGCCCGCGGTGCTTCTGTTCCTATACCAGGGAGCGGCGTTCGGCAGCCCCCTGCGCCCGGGATATGCGCTGGTCAGCGGCGCGGAATTCGCGCAAGGCATGTCGAAGGGCCTGATGGGGATCACCTATCCGAAGCTCGGCGTGCTGTACGAGATCCTCTTCGGCCGTTTCCGCGGCCTGTTCTATATATCGCCGGTGCTGATCCTGGGCTTCATCGGGCTCGCGCGGCTTTGTCGACGCCCGGGCCCGCTGCGCGCAGAAGCCATCCTGGCGGCCGTGATCGTGGCGTACTTCGTCCTGATGAACAGCGCCTATTTCATGTGGTCGGGAGGAGCCGCCCTCGGGCCGCGCCACGTGATCCCCATGCTCCCATTCCTGTGCTTGGGTATCCCGTTTGCCGTGCGGAAGCGCCGATGGATTCCGGTAGCGCTGATCGCGGTTTCGATCTTCAACCAGACCATCGCCACCGCGGTCGCGCCGGAGGCGCCCCCCGAGGGCGACCCGCTGTTCGACCACGCCTATTTCCACTTCTTCCACGGACGGGTGGCGGTGTTGCCGGGAACCACGAATCTGGGCCTTCTCATCGGGATGCCGGGCCCTCTTAGCGTGCTGCCGCTGGCGGTCATCTGGTTCCTCACGGTTCGGGCTCTGTTGCCCGCGCTTCGGACCGTCGCCGGGGGCAACGACCCGGCGGCCGCCATTGCGCCCGCTGTACGCTCGGCGTAGAACGGCCGCCCGGATGGCGGCCCCGCCCGACAGCGACGAGCGCGAGGATCTTCGCTCGCCGTCGAGCGGCGCCACGCGCAGCGCCGCCTTCGCCTTGCTCCTTCTGGTGGCGATCTTCCACGGCCCCGATACGAAGAACGGGTTCGTGTACGACGATGCTTGGACCATCGTCCGGAATCCGATTCTCGGCGATCCCGCCAGCCTCGTGACGCTGCTTGGATCCGGGAACGCGCGCGAAGGCATTCCGGACGCGGGGCGGCCCACGCTGCTCGCGACGGAGATCGTCGACTTCGCCTTGTGGGCGCTCGACCCGCCGGGGTGGCACCTGCAGAGCGTGCTGTGGCACTACGGCGTCACGCTCCTGTTCTTTCTGCTGGCGCTTCGCCTGACGCGCGACTTGACCCTGTCACTCGCGGCGGCGGGTGTCTTCGCCGTCCATCCTCTGCTGGTCGAGGCTGTGGCGGTCGTCAACTACCGCGAGGATCTACTGGCGGCGTTCTTTACGCTGTCGGCCTTCGGCCTGATGGCCCGCGCCCGGGCCGCATCGGGCCGCGGGAGGGGGCTCCGGATCGCCGCGACGGTGGCCATGGCGATCGGATGTTTAGCAAAAGAAAATGCCATGATGGCGCCGCTTCTTCTCGTGACGGTCGACGTGTGCGCGGGGCGCGATTCGGCCCGCGAAATCGTGCGGCGGCACTGGCGCGACTACGCCCTGCTGGCGGCCGCCTGTATGGCCGTTTTCGTGTGGCGCTGGGCGGTGATCGGGGGGGCGGCGGTCGTCAGCCACACCGCCGTGATCCCGGCCGCCCATGAGAATCGACCGCGGACCGTCCTGCACGGCGCGTGGGTGCTGGTGCGCGGCATGGCGCAGCTCTGGTTGCCGCTGGGGCTATCCCCCGAGTACGACGAAATCCCGACCGGATCCGCGAGCCTCGTCGCCGGGGCACTGTCGGCGGCCGGATTGGCGATCGCCGCCGTCGTCGCCTTCCGCCGCCGCGCCCAGCAGCCTTGGGTCGCGTTGGGGATCGTGGGTGGCATCGTCGCGTACCTGCCCACGTCCGGGATCATCCCGATCAGCAACCTGCGCGCCGACCGGTACCTGTACCTTCCGGCTCTGCCGCTGCTCCTCGGATCGTGCAGTCTGGTGCTGGACCTCGTCCGGCGCTCGCGCTGGCTCGCCGGGAGGCCCTTTCTCGACATGCCGCGCCTCTGGCTGGGCATGGGTCTGGCCTTCGTGGCTCTGGGTACCGTGACGCTGAGCCACGCGCGCACCTTCCGCGACGACATTGCGCTTTGGACGGCCGCGACCAAGAAGGCGCCGACCTCGCCGCGGGCGTGGTCGGCCCTGGGCGAGGCGCGCATGCGCGGAGGCAGTACCATCGCCGCCCTGGCCGCCGTGCAGGAGAGCCTGCGCCTGGAGCCGGACTGGGGCCATACGCGTCAGCTGCTGGGCATCATCTCCATGCAGCAAGGCACCCTCGAGCGCGCCCACGCCGAGCTGGAGACCGCGCTCGCTCTGGGCGTGCCGGACCGCGCCGAGCTTTTGAACAACCTCGGCTACTGCGAGCTGCGGCTCGGCCGCTTCGACGCGGCGATCGCCCGCTTCGAGGAGTCGGCGCGGCTTGCCCCGCGCTACGACCGGCCGCTGCTGAACGCCGCCAAGGCGTACGAAAAGCTGGGACAGCGCGAGCGGTCGCTGGAAACGCTGCGCCGGCTGGTGGCGCGTATTCCCACGTCGGCCGACGCCTGGAACCAGCTGGGCATCGCGCTGGAAGCCGCCGGCGACCGGCCCGGAGCTCTGGACGCCTACCAGCGCGCCGCCCGCACCGGCACGATGGCCGGCGATCCCATCCTGAAGCGCTCTCTGGCAAGGTTGCGCGGGAGCGCGCCGTGATGGACACCGTGCACCACGCGGCGCCCGCGCCGCCCATTCGGCTGGCGACCTGGATCCGCCATCCGGTGACCACGGTGCTGAGCGCCTGGCGCGCGATTCACGACAGCCGTGAGCCGGCGGCACTGCGTGGACCTGTAGACGCACGGGTGATCGGCGGTCTGTTGCTGGCCACCGTCGTCTTGGCGGTCAATTCGGTGATGTTCGGTCGCGAGAACGTGCGGCGTTTCTTCATGCACGTGGCCATCGTGCCGTTCCCGTTCAAGGAGCTCGCGGCCGACGGAGGCTGGGCTTTCGCCCGCTTCGTGACCTTGGGTGTCGTGCCCATGGTTTACGCGCGCGCGATCGGGCTGCCCCTGCGCGCGCTGGGATTGCAGAGCCCCGACACCCGCGCCGAGGCGCGCACCGCTGGGGCGTTGTTCGCGGGCCTCGCCCCGTTTCTGCTGATCGCCGCGACCACGCCCCAGTTTCAGCAGAAGTACCCTCTGTACGCGCTGGCCGGCCGCAGCGCGCTCGACTTCGTCGGCTGGGAAATCCTTTACGCCCTGCAGTTCTTCGGCATCGAGCTGTTCTATCGGGGCTTTCTGCTGGAGCTGCTACGCCCGGCGTGCGGCGTCTACGCGATTTTCGTCGCCACGATTCCCTACTGCATGGTCCACTTCGGTAAACCTCCGCTGGAGGTCTTCGCCTCCATCGCGGCCGGGCTGATTCTCGGTACGCTCGCGATCCGCCGGCGCTCGGTTTTTCCTGGCCTCGCCCTTCACCTGCTGGCGGCCATCGGCATGGACACCCTGGCGATTCTGCTGAAACGCTGACTCTCGCGCCGCGGGCCGGGCCGGTTCTTCTTACTTCGCCGGCTGCATCGACTTTTTCTTGGGGCACTCGGTGGTGCTGGCGAACGTCCACGCCTGAAAATGCGGCGACGCCGAGCTTTGCTTCGCCAGATAGGCCTCCGCAAAAGCCACATGCTGCGGGCTGGCCGGGTCGTACAGCTTGGCGTCCAGAATCCGCTCCTCGAACCATGAATAGAACGCGTCGTCGCTCGGCGTCAGGCGCGCGGCCCAGGGGTGACCGGCCGGAAGATCGGGCAGCCAGCCCTCGGGCATCTCGACGGTGCCGTCGGGGTGCCGCAACGGACGGTCGAGGGGGGCCAGCGCGCCCAGCACGTGCCCATCGCGCGACAACGCCGCCTTCCGCTCGACGCTCAGGAAAGTCCCCCGGCGGGTCAGGGCCTCGTCGAGCGTCTCGATGCGCTGCGCTTGGATGTCTTCCAGCGAGTGGTAACCGGCAGCCCGTTCGGACGGACAGTCATAGTCGCTCAGGCAGGCGAAGTCCGCGCTGATCGTCAAAAGGCCGGCAATGGCGAGAAGAAACGTCAGGCGGTGAATCTGACTCGACATGAGGTGAGGTCTCCCGGGGGCTGAAAGGAGCCCGCATCCTAGAGACACCCAACTCGGGGGTCAAGGACAGTCAGCCGATCGGGAGCTCGATTTCCGCGCGAAATACGGTGACGGCGCGCCCAGCGATCTTCACCCGATGTCCTTGCGGAGAGAGCGTAACTTCGGCCCGCACCGCGCCCGGACGGTCCATCTCGATGCCTTGATTGATGGCCAACCAGCCAGTGCCCGTCGGACCCAGGGCTCCGCGGCGCGCCAGCGTAGCGGCCAACGCGCCGGCGGCGGTGCCGGTCACGGGGTCTTCGACGATGCCGAGGCGTGGCGCCCCGAAGAAGCGCGCTTGGGCGGCGGCGTCCTGGCCGCGGCGCGTGAGGGCGTAGACATAGATTCCGTCGACTTGCGGTGCTTCCTTTTCGATCTGATCGAGCTTAGGCCGGATCAGGCGCAGGTCTTCTGGTGACTGGACGGCGATGCAAAGCGCCCACAGACCCGTGTACGACGTCTCGGGGGGTAAGCTGGCGTCGATGCGCGCCAGCGGAATGCCCAGAAGCCAGGCTGCCTTGGCGCCATCGATGCCCGGGCGCACATCGGGCGGGGCCTGCGCCATCACCACCACGATACGGCCGTCCTCGTCGCGGCCCACTTCTACGGGCAGGACGCCGGCCCCCGTCTGCTGACTGACGCGGATGTAGCCATCGGAGGAAGGGCGTAGGCGTCCGGTCTCGGCCAGGACGTGAAAGGTGGCGATGGTGGCGTGTCCGCACAGCGGAACCTCTTCTTTCGGCGTGAAGAACCGTACGCGGACGTCGGCGCCGGGTGCGGTGGCGGGCAGGACGAAGGCGGTCTCCGACGCATTGATCTCGCGCGCCAGGCGCCGCATGGTGACTTCCGACAGCCCGTCCGCGTCGGGCACCACGCCGGCCGGGTTGCCTCCCAGGACCGTGTCGGAAAAAGCATCCACGTGAAAGATCTGACAGCGCATGGGTTCTCCTGTTGACGAGAGAGCATTGTATAGTCAGCGCGCTAACAGTGACGATGGTCGGCTTACTGGCGATCTTATGGGTGCTTCTGGGCGGGCTCTGTCTTCCGCCCGCCCTCACGCGCCGCGTGCGCCGCCGCCTACCAGCGGTGGCGGCGCTTTTGCAATTCGCCGCGCACGTCGTGCCGGCGGCGGCCATTCCGGTCGGGCTGATGATCATCGCGCGCGACGGATACTTCGTGGTGGCGTTGGTGGCTTTCGCGGGGTACCTGACGGGGGCCGTACGCGCCGCTCATTTGCGCGCGCCCCGCCTGACCGCGGAGGCGTCGTTGCTTCACCTGTGGATGGAGGGGCGAGAGGCGCTCACTGTGCTGGGGCGCCGGCGTCCCGTGGCGAAGGCGCCGGCCCGGCTGCCGGCCTCCGACGAGCTGCCGGATGCGTCGCGTGTTGCGCCTACGCGCGCCGCCAATTGACAGCGGCTCTCGGCCGGAACTAACGTGCCGCCCATGCCAAACACCGTTTGCCCCATCGTGCACGTCGAGCTCAAGAGCGCGGACTTCGATCGAACCGCGACCTTCTATCGGGACCTGTTTGGCTGGCAGATGCAGCCGTTTCCCGAGATGAGCTACCTGGGTTTTTCGGCTGCCGGTGGACCGGGGGGCGGTTTCGCCAAGCCCGAGATGAGCCAGGCGCCGGGCGTGCTTTCTTACCTGGGCGTGGCTGACATCGACGCCAAGCTGGCCGAGGTGGAGAAGGCGGGCGGCCGCGTCGTGCTGGGCAAGATGGCGGTAGGCGACATGGGGAGCATGGCGATCTTCACCGATCTCGACGGCAACGCCGTCGGTTTGTGGCAAGCCGTACAGCCGGCAAAGATGGCGGCGGCCCAGGCGAAGAGCGCGGCGAAGGCAAAGACGAAGATCAAAGCGAAGAAGCCGGCCGCCGCCGCCCGAAAAAAATCCGCCAAGCGGCGCTAGGACCCGGTCCTAAAGCTCGCGTGATGTGCGCGCGCGGCCTGTACTACCGCGCGCCGGCAGTGGCGGGGACTTGGATCATTCCGTTCGGGAAGGCCTGGCTGTCGAGGCGTACGGTCTCTCCGCCCTTCATGACGAAACGGACGCGGGTGAGCTCGGAAACGTCTGCCAGGGGATCGCCCACGACGGCGATCAGGTCGGCGTAACGTCCCGGCTCGATGGTTCCCACGTCGGCGGTGCGGCCCAGCAGATCGGCGGCGTTGCGGGTGGCGGACAGGATCGCGGCCATGGGGGTCATGCCGTGCTTGACCATGACTGCGAACTGGCGGGCGTTGTCGCCCATGTCATAGAGACACGCGTCCGTCCCGAAGGCGATCTTGACTCCGGCCTTGACGGCGCGAGCGAAACCGTCGCGCTGGATTCGGGTTATCTCGCGGTCCTTGGCGACGAACTCGGGCGGGATGCGCAGCCGTTCCGCGTTGGTCGCCGTGTAGTCGCCGTTGTAGATGTCGGCCACCAGATAGATGCCCTTGGCTTTGAGGAGGGCGATGCCTTCCTTGTCGATGAGCGACCCATGCTCGATGCTGGCCACGCCGGCGCGCGCGGCTGACTTGATGCTCGCGGCGCCGTGGGCGTGGGCGGCCACCTTGCGTCCGGCGCGGGCCGCTTCCTCGACGGCGGCGCGCAGCTCGGCTTCGGTGAGCTGTTGGGCGCCCGGCTGATCGCCGCGCGAGAACACGCCGCCTGAGGCGTGAACCTTGATGAGATCCACGCCGTACTTGAGATGGGTGCGGACCGCCTTGCGGACTTCCGCTTCGCCGTCGGCGATCTGATACTCCAGGCCGCGAAGCGAGACCTCGGGAGCGTACCCGTTGACGTCGCCGTGGCCGCCGGTGGCGGAGATGGCGGGTCCTGACGCGACGATGCGCGGCCCCGGGACCAGACCTTCGTCGACCGCCTTGCGCAGCTCGACGGCGACGAAGGGCGCGCCGCCGACGTTGCGCACGGTGGTAAAGCCCGCCTCCAGCGTCTTGCGGGCGTGGGCGACGGCGGTGATGGCGCCGGACACCGGGCTGTCGCGGAAGGTCCAGATCTCCTCGTGATGGTCGGGTCGTCCTTCCAGGTGAACGTGACAGTCGATCAGCCCGGGCAGCAGCGTGCCCTGACCGAGATCGATGACGATGGCGCCTTCCGGAATCTTCACGGCGTCGGCGGGCCCGGCGGCGGCAATGCGTTGTCCCCGCACCACCACCACGCCGTCCTTGATGGGCGGCCCGCCCTTTCCGTCGATGAGCCGGCTCGCCTTCACGGCGAGGATCGGAACCGGCGTCGGCGGCGGTGTCTCGGCCGTGGAGCTCGGCTCCGCCGGGGTGGCGCGCGCGGCGGCGCCGGTCGCCACCGCCATCGCAGCGCAGGCCGCTAGAGCCGCGAGCGTCGGTGCGTGATGCATCGACCGACTATAGCCAGTAGCGCAAGCGATAGGCCAGGCGCTCGAGGAAGCGCATGAACAAGGTGCGGCGTTCGAAGTCGTGTTGCCGGATCTCGCCGGTCTGTGATTCGTCGTCCATCATCTGGGCGAAGCGCCCCGCCGCGGTCCTGTCCAGGGCGTTGACCACCAGCTCCAGGTTATAGACCAGCGATCTGTGGTCCAGGTTGTAGCTGCCGATGGACAGCAGCTCGCCGTCCACCATCAGCGCCTTCGCGTGCATCACGCCGGCGTGCTGCCAGATGCGTACGCCGGCCGCCAGCAGTGGCGCGAACGTGGCGCGGGCGGCGTAATCGAGGAAGCGCACGTCGCTGCGCTCGGGGACGAGAATGCGCACGTCCACGCCGCGCCGGGCGGCTTGCTGGAGCGCCCTCAAGATGCCGCGGTCGGGGATGAAGTATGGGTTCGCCAAATAGATGCGCCGGCGGCTCTCGCGTATCGCGTGCAGCGCGGCGCGCCGGATGGCGAAGCGATCCAGCAGCTCCGAGTTCGAGATCACCGCCACCGACGAGTCGCCCGCGGGCGGCGGAGGCACCAGATCCTGTGGCCGCAGCCGGAAGCGCTTCCGCGCTCGCCGATTCCACGTACGCACGAACGGCGCCTCGACCAGCGCGACGGCGGGCCCCTCGATCTCGACGGCGGCATCGCGCCAGTCCCCGCCCCCTTCTGCCTGGCCGACCCAGTGGTCGGCGATGTTCAGGCCGCCGGTGAAGGCGACTTTCCCATCGCAGACCAGGGTCTTGCGGTGGTTGCGCCGGAAGAGCGCCCAGAAGCGCGGACGCCAGAAACGATACGCGTGATAGACGATGGTGTGGACGCCCCGCTCGCGCAGCCGGGTGAAGAATCCGGGTGACGTGTTGCGGCAGCCCACGAAATCGTAAAGCAACCGCACCACGACGCCGCGTTCGGCGGCTCGGGCGAGGGCATCGGCGAACTGGGCCCCGATGCGATCGTCTTCGAAGATGTACATCTCCATGGAGATGCGGTGCCGGGCGGCCTCGATGGCCGCCAGCCAGGCGGGAAACGCTTCGACGCCATTGCGCAGCAGTCGGACGGCGTTTCCGTGGATCAGAGCGCGCGGCTCCTCGACGTAGCGGTCATTGACCGGGATGTGGCTACCGAGTAGCGTCTGCGCGCCCATGGGCCGTGAAGAGCATATCGAGTTTCAAGGCCGCGTCGTCGAAGTCCTGCCGGCCGGAAACTTTCGCATCGAGCTCGAAAACGGCCACCAGGTTCTGGCCCACCTGGGTGGCAAGCTGCGCAAGCATCGCATCCGGGTGGTGCTGGGTGACAAGGTCACCGTCGCGCTGACGCCGTATGACCCCAAGCGGGGAATCGTCGTCTATCGAGGGTAGTTACACTCGGCGACCATGCGCAGGACGACCGCGCTCGCGCTGATTGTGGTGTCGGCCGGCACGGCGTTCGCCGCGGGCCGACTGACCGCGCAGCCCAGGAAGGAGCTGCCGGCGCGCCCGGCGGGCACGAGCACGGCTCCGGGCTCGCCGTCGCCTGCGCGTGTGCCAGATAAGCCGGCGGTTCCGGTCGCGGCGCCGCCGGCCGACGTGGCGTCTCCGCTGGAGATGCGCGGATCGGTGGCGCCGCTGGTGGATCGGGTCAAGGCGTCGGTGGTGACCATTCAGAGCGCGAAGCTGATCCGCCGCGTGCAGATGGACGATCCGTGGGGGTTGTTTCCGCGACCGCGTCGCGGCGACGGCGAAGCGCGGTCGGATCCGCGCGATCGCGTCGAGAACCTGGGCTCCGGCTTCATCCTGGATCGCGAGGGCATCATCCTGACCAACAACCACGTGGTGGCGGGCGCGGACGAGGTGATGGTGCGGCTGATCGACGATCGCCGCTTTTCGGCAAAAGTCATGGGCAGCGATCCGGCGACCGACGTGGCGGTGGTCAAGATCGAAAAGCCGCCGCACGATCTCACGCCGGCTCCGCTCGGTGACTCCGACCGTCTGCGGGTGGGTGACTACGTCTTGGCGATCGGAAATCCGCTGGGGTTGGGACAGACCGTGACCATGGGGATCGTCAGCGCGAAGAACCGCGTCTTGCAGGAGGAATTGGGCGACTACGACCGGCGCTACATGGACTTCATCCAGACCGACGCGGCCATCAACCAGGGGAATTCGGGCGGTCCGTTATTCAACTTCGGCGGCGAGGTGGTCGGCATCAATTCGGTGATCATCCGCCCCGGAGTCGCGATGAACGTCGGCTTCGCCATCCCCATCAACCTGGCGCGCAGCATCGGCGATCAGCTCCGCAAGTCGGGCCGGGTGGCGCGCGGCTACCTGGGCGTGGCCAACCACGATTTCACCGCCGAGCACGCCCAGCAGCTGGGCGTCCCGTTCGTGCCGGGCGCGATCATCAATCAGGTGCCCGACGGGACGCCGGCCGCCAAGGCCGGGCTGCGCCCGAACGACGTGATCGTCGAGGTTGACGGGCGGCCCATCGAGAACCAACGCAGCCTGGCGCAGACCGTGGCGTCACGGCTGCCCGGACAGCGCGTGAAGGTGGTGTACCTGCGCGACGGACAGCGTTTCGAGACCACGGCTGAGCTCGCGGCGGCGGCGTTGGCGGGCGAGCCGATCTTCTTCGGCGTGAAGGCGCGGCCCCTGTTGGCGAGCGAGTCGCAGGTGCGCGGCCTACCACCGGGGGCCGGTCTGGCGGTCACGTCGGTGGATCCGCGGGGGCCGGCCAGCGGGCACATTGAAGAAGGCGACGTCATCATCGAGGTCAACGGGCGGCCCGTCACCATGGGCGCGGCCAAGGCCGTGGAGCAGGTCCTCGGACGCCACGGGCGCGCGCGCATCACCGTGCAGCGTGCAAACCACGTCTTCCATCTCATGCTCAACGGCTGAGCGCGAAGGGCTGCCGCCTATATAGGACGTGGGTGTGTCCGATGCGGCTCTCGAAGCGCGCGGCGACGGTGTAGTGCCGGTCAACGTAGGCCTGCATCTCGGGCAGCGACCCGATGCCGTCGCGCGGGCTCAGCATGAGGATTGCGGTCGGATGTCCGTCGAGAAGCGCCGCGACTTCGGAAAGGTGAGCCACCCCCGACCGAAAGCGTTCTTTGTTGGTGTCCACGAAATCGCCGGTGACCCGAAGTCCGGCGTCGAGGGCGACCAGCGGCGCGGTGGTGGAGTCACCGAACAGCGTCGCGCCGGGCGTGGTCGCCGCCAAGAGCTCGACCGCGTGGACCAGCGCCCGGTGCGTGTCCAGCCAGCGGCTGCGCTGCCACAGGTACTGGGTGATGGCGCCGTAGTCGTGATCGGTGCGGCGCGTTCCGTCGCGCCAGAACACCGCGCGTACGAGGCCGTTGAGGGGACCGATGCCCGGCGCATCCATCCAGGTGTAGGTCTGGGAGTAGGTCTCGCGCTGCTCGGCCCGTCGCGGGGAAACCACCGCCGCGAGCGGCCGCTCCAGGAAGGTGACCAGCGCGAGGCCGACCCCCGCGATTCCCAGCGCGTTCGCGCGCGACAGGGTAGGGGAATAGTCGCTCTTCCAACGAAGGACACCGCGGATCACGACGGACAACCCACAGCCCAGCCCCAGAGCGATGGGGAAGAACGCCGGCTGGAAATAGAAAGGAAAGACGCGCGGGCGCGTGGCCATGGCGACCAGCTGGACCGCGGCCGCGGCCACCGCCCACGCGCCGACGGCGCGCGCCAACCCGCCGGCGGCGATCAGGGCCGCGATGGCGGCGCCACCGGCCGCGAATAGTGCCCAGTTGTCCACGACGATGAACCCGAGCTGGCGCGCCCCCTCACCGGGGCTTGCGACCTTGGCGAGATGGTAGAAGTACACCTGATCCACGAAGGCCTTCCCGGCCAGCGCCAGGAACAGGGCGTGGAACGCGAGGACGATCGCGCCCGCGCCCACGACGTAGCGGAGCGCCGCCGACCGCCAGCCGAGCCGTAGACCCGCCACCGCCGCCAGCACGGCAGTCACCGGCGCCGCCTGCAACAAGGTCATGACCGCGCAGCCCGCCATGGCGCCGGCGGCCGCCGGGCGGCGAGCCACCAACAGCGTGGCGGACAGGGCCAGAAAGCCCCCGGCCTGGTTGATTCCCGTGGCGCTCGATGACGCCTTGAGGAAGCTCTCGGAGAAGAGCAAGGCGGCGGCGGCCGCGATCCCGCAGGCCTCGCCCAACCAGCGGGGCGGATCGCACATCAATCGACGGACGCACTGCCAGACGCAGATTCCTTGGAGCGTCGCCATCGCGAACGGCACCGCCTTGGCCGCGGCGAAGCTGTAACCCCCGGCGAGCTTGAACAGCAACGCGGGAGCCAGGACGTGCAAGGGAGGATGGGCGAAGAAAAAGTCGCGGTAGGGAACCGCGCCGCCGGCTATGCGCGCCGCGCCGTAGAAGTAGATCCCTTCATCGGAAGGATGCGGCGGGACGGCGAACGCCTTGAGCACCAGGAAGAAAGCGGCCAGCAACCCGAGCGCAGCGCCTCCCGCGCAGCGCCGAGCCGCGCCCACAAGCTGCTCTCGCGTCACCGAACGACACTAATCTCAATTCGCCCTCTCGACGAGCGCCGCTAGCTTCTAACCGCAGTGCGCTGAGAATTTTATGGACGTTGGCGTATTGTCGATCCGGGCTGGTCGGCGTGTTGTCAGACGCCAGTTTTCAGTTTTCAGGATCACCTGGGTCAGGCGGCAAGGCGGAGGCCGAGTCGGTCGCAGAGGGTGTCGAGGGCCTTGTCGACGCCGCGGAAAGCGGCTTCCACTTTGCTGGGGTTGGCGCTGCGCGGGGCCCCGCGGCGAGCAGCGTAGCCTTCGACCCACTTCCGGTATTGCTCCGTCCGCCCCGCTCTTCGATACCGCAGGTGCGCTGTCTCGGCTATCTCACCTGATGCAACCCTTCAGCGACCTCAAAATTTGGCAGCGAAGCCACAAACTCACCCTCGAGATCTACCGGCTCACCGCTTCCTTCCCCGCCGATGAACGCTTCGGCCTCGTATCGCAAATCAGGCGCGCCGCCGTCTCCATCCCCGCCACCGTGGCGGCGTCCAACATCGCCGAGCTCGACGAAATCGCTCGCATGCCCTACGCCTTCCGCCAAAAAGTAGAACGATCTCCAGGTGATCCTGATAGCTGACGCCTGAAAACTGACGACACGCCGCTCCTACGAAATCACGATGAGCAGCGACGCCTCGTCCCAGCTTCCAGGTTTACCTGGCTATG
>Ga0187894_10001596_pt1 | contig 28779 bp, 31 predicted proteins | sample GBC1701081metaG_FD_136650 | JGI IMG/M metagenome (GOLD analysis project Ga0187894, IMG submission 136650) | White microbial mat communities from a lava cave in the Kipuka Kanohina Cave System on the Island of Hawaii, USA - GBC170108-1 metaG ...
CCATTGCCTGGCTCAATCGCAATCGCCGTCTCGCCAAGGATTTCGAGGCCTCCATCGAGAGTGCCTTGGCATGGGTCATGATCGCCAGCGTCAAGCTGCTGTCGCGCCGCTTGGCAAGGAGGTAGAGAACCACACGAAATTATGAGTCAGACTCTTAGGGATCGTGAGCATCTACTTCATCATCATTCAGCCTATCGTGATCGGCACATGGAGCACACCTGCGCTAATCGCCGCTCTTGCCATGTTGATCATGATTCCATTCGCATTGGACGAGGTGATCGCCATGGGACAGTTCCTGTACTGGGCCCATTGCCGTGGCAAGCCGCTCGTCGCCACCTTCTTCAGAGGCGACGCCGTCGATCGCGGTGAAGAGGACCGGACCGACACCTTGGCTAGCCTGTCCATGTTCTGGGCTGATGCGAAACGAGGGATCACCCTGCCCTGGACGCTCAGCCTTTCCATTGCGATCGGCGCTCTCCTCATGCTCACACGGCTCGTCTTCGGCGCTTCCGGTTCAATGGCGAACAGCGATCACCTGATCGGCGCGCTCACCATCACCGTCGCCATCATCGCAACCGCCGAGGTCGCGCGGCCTCTCCGGTTCATCAATGCTCTCTTTGGAGCTTGGCTTTTGATTGCTCCGTGGTTTCTCGAGGGCGCATCAACGATCGGCGCCATTGCAAGCGTCGTTCTGGGCCTACTGCTCTTCGGTCTCAGCTTGCCCCGAGGGCGTCGCAGCAATGAGCATTATGCGGGCTGGGACCGATATGTCGCATAGGACAAGGTGGTAGGCAGGCGGAAAACCATGACAGTTTAGAATGGCCAGAGTTTCTTCCAGACGAGCCGTCGATCTCTTCTGGAATCGCGACGAATGCCAATCCAAATGTGAACAGCAACAAGCGCAAGAAAACCGTACGACAAGAGCCAATGCAGGTCCTTGAACGAGCTGCCTCGCAATGAGAAGAACGAGCGAAGGTCTGGAAAAGCCCATAGTCCAAGAAACTTCATCTTTGCTCCGAGGACGGGTTGGCCAAATGCCAGTAGCCCGAGGAAAGATGTAGCCACGATCATTGCGAGAAGGCCCAATTGCAGAGCAGCGGCGGAATTTGCTCCCATACTCCGTGGGGCTCCTCGACGTCGCGTCCAAATCAGGATCAATCGCGCCAGGACCAGCGCTGCTGCCAGTGTCCCCACGCTAATATGCAGCTCATGCCAAAAATGAATGGGTTTCTTCAATTGCTGACTGAAGAACTGAGCGAACGGCATGGCGAATGCCAAAAGTACAAGGCCAGCTGTGCCCCAATGAAGCAGCCAGGCAAGGATGGAGGAGTTGTCGGCAGATTTCGATTTCATACGAGGTTCCGAACCATTTCAACGCCGCCAATGACGATCAAGTAGCGAGCCGCCTTTCCGATCGCCACCAGGATCAAAAACAGCCAGATGTTGATCCGCAAGGATCCGGAAACCACCGTCAGCGGATCACCCACGACAGGTGCCCAGGAAAACAAAAGCAACCAGTATCCGTAGCGGTTGAACAGCGCAGATGCGCGTGCCAGCTGTTGAGGCGTTACCGGGAATCCCTTCTTGCCCACGAGCCCGGCGGCCCATCGTCCCAGAGCCCAATTCAGAACGGAGCCCAAGACATTGCCTGCGAGCGCGGTCACGAACAGCGTAGCAGTGTATCCGGGATTGGCAGCGATCGATGCGGCCAATGCCAGTTCGGACGAACCCGGCACGATGGTAGCGGCCGTGAAGGCAACCGCGAACAAGACGACATGTGTGACCAATAGGCTCATTAGAAGTCGGACCTTGGGTGGCCTGGAGCGGCTTAACTTCTTCTATTTGTCGGCAGAATAGGCATCCCCCAGAGCGCGAACTGGCTTCTTGGGTTTGGATGGCGGGGCTTTGTTGATAGACGGCATGTATCTTGCTTTGTAGTAGGGGAAATTTCATTGCAGGGGCAAACCATTGATATCTCGGGGTAAAACACTTTCCAGTTTTCTTGAGGAGGACAGCAACTCATTCAACCTCGTCAGGCTTGTGGCGGCGCTTTGTGTCGTTCTGACGCACGCGTATGTTTTATTGGGCCTGGGCGATTTCCAACCCCTCAAGGATTCGACGCCTTATACAATCGGCCGTCATGCGGTTAATCTCTTTTTCGTCCTTTCCGGACTGATGCTCACCCGCAGCCTGGATCGCAATCCTCAGCTCGTTCGCTTCATGTGGGCGCGGATACTCAGGATATTCCCAGCGCTGTTTGCCTTTGGCGCCATATTCGCAATGTTTCTTGGGCCGTTCCTGACATACTGGAACCTTGCAGATTATTTTATTGATGCCCATACCTATCAATATCCGTTCTCCGTCCTGGTATTCTTCAACAATGCGACCCCACCACACGGGATCTTTTTAGATCTGCCAAGGCCCGGCCAGGTGAACGGCTCTTTGTGGACGATCCGCTATGAGGTCGCGGCCTATCTCGCGCTCGCTGCCGGCTATGCTGTGGGCGTGCTTCGGACTCGCCTCGCTACGTCACTCCTCCTTAGCGCCGCTGGTTTGGCGATTGCCTTTGTCGAGCTGATCTGGATGGGTGCGCAGGACACGCCGATCGAAAGCCTGTCGCGCTACTCGTTCAGCTTTCTTCTGGGCGTCAATTTCTACTACTGGCGATCTGTTATCCCTACCGCATGGTGGACGATCCTGCCGACCGCGATAGTCACCTTCGCAATCAACAAGACGGGATTTGAAGCGCCAGCCTTTATCCTCTTATGCGGTCAACTGGGCATCATTCTCGGCACTCGCGATTTTGGAATCCTCAGCAAGTGGACGCGTAAGACGGACATCTCCTACGGCACATACATTTACGGTTGGCCCGTTCAACAGATCATAGTGCCTTTGTGCCGGAATATGGCCCCTTTGACCTTCGCCTTGGTGTCCATGTTGATCGTTATGCCGCTCGGCTATTTGTCTTGGCGGTTAGTTGAGCGCCCCGCATTGCAGCTCAAGTCGATCGATCTGCGTGACCTGATGTCGCGCCTTTCCTCTCTTGGCCGAAGCCGGCGTATGGAAAGCAACTAGCGATGGTTCAAAGCCGTTCGGATCTCGGGCTTCCAAGGACTTGGCTTTCGTCAGAATCCGGCTAAAAGTAGGGAGTTGAAGGAAGCAACGTCTGTGCCGCAAACCATAGCATTTAGGAAATTAGTGACGGACTTGATCTCCGTTGCGATTCTCTTTGCGTTTTTGTCGAGCACTTTCGCCATAGCTCACGGTACTTCCATCTCGTGCGGACCAGCTTCTTCGAAGCTTTCGGTGACGACCGTGGACAAGACAGGTCCACTGCAGTCACTCGATTTTCATGAAACTGGCAAGTTGTCAGCTATTCCTGCCGATAAGGAGCCCACTCAGCTTCCAGTTTCGACGGATCTTACTTGCTGCAGTCCATATTGCTCAGCCGGCCCGACTTTGCCCCTTAGCACGAGCTTGGCAGCTCCGTTAGCGCGAGAACTCGTTCGGTCTCGATCCGATCTTTCGCCGGACAATCGAGTGATTGACGGCCTCAAACGTCCTCCAAGGGAAGTCCTCGAAGAATACAGGCACGCCTAGTCCCTTCATGGGCTGCGTGCCTTCGGCCGCAGTTTTCTTGAGGACTATCCAGTGCGACATAAAATCAGGACAATTTCTGACGTGATTTGGGCGGAGCCGGTTTCGCTCGCGCAGCGTTGCGTTTGCGGCCCGGCTGAACCGCGAGACTGCTTGTGCAAGCCGCAAATCATATTTCCCAGACAGCAAGAAACTTCGCCATGAGTGGACGCGACCCCAATCCCGGGAAAACGCATGTCAGCAGACGGCTACTGCTTCGCTCTTTCGTCCTTGCATCTCTTGCCTCGATAAGCCGATTTGCTTCGGCGGCGACTGATGAGAACGGCGAGCTCGAGCTTTTTCCAATCATTCATAGTGACCTCAGGAAGGTCGCTCGGCGCTACAGGCGGAAGATAGTCGAGTTCCCGGCTCCCGAGCCGCCTGGGACCATAGTGATCGATGTCGACTCGAGGTTTCTCTATCTCACCCTGCCCGGCGGGCGCGCTTACCGCTATGGAATTGGTGTAGGGAGGCAGGGTTTCGAATGGTCGGGAATTGCGTACATTCGAAGAAAGGCAAAATGGCCACGCTGGCTACCGCCAAAGGAAATGGTCGCCCGCGATCATCTGGCCGCCCAGTGGGCGGACGGCATGCCAGGCGGACCAGACAATCCACTAGGTGCGAGGGCGCTTTATCTCTATCAGGGCGATATCGACACCCTCTACCGAATTCATGGGACCTCGCAGCCGCAAAGCATCGGTAGAGCCGTCTCTTCCGGGTGCATTCGGTTGCTCAATGCGGACGTTGCCGATCTTTACGAGAAAGTGTCCATCGGCGCAAAGGTCGTCGTCCTTCCCTCATCCAGTATCGTCGATGCGGAATCTGCCCCGACCCACAAGCGACGCATGAAGGCCAGTGATCGATGATAGATCAAGCCGAGAGATCCTGCGTGCCAATGCGAGACGTCGTCAAACTTCCGCGCTTTGGCCTCGGCGCTGCCTTGTTAGGCGCGACAATGATTGCCTTCACTACTGATGTGACTCCAGCTGCCGGCCAGACGGCAAGTGAGCTAGTGCGCTCCTCTCTGAGCTCCGGCTTTGCCCCCTCGTCACGAGTCGAATATTTGCAGGCCGCGATCGGAATCAAAAGACATCAGGCTGATGCCTGGGTCGCCTATGTGTCTTCGCTTCAGGCATATCGCGAAGCAGTACGGAATGCACGTGAGGAGGAAGTCCTGCGCCTTCTGAATGACGGAATAAATACTTCGGCTGAGATGCGCAAAAGCAAGGTTGATACTGCGAAGAGAGATCTCAAAGCCAGATACAAGGCTCTGTACGCAGCTCTTGATCGAGCGCAGCGACGGGCAGCTGATCAAACACTAACAGCGGGGGAATGCGGGAGGTAGTCGAGCAGCCGCTCTGCGTTTCGATTGGGGCAATCGCCGTTTCCTGAAGGTTGTTGCAGCAGGCGACCACCAGCGGGGAGCTATTGCCCATCGACATCTAACTATTTGTAATTGCTGACTTTTTATACATAAAACCATCATTTCGCCCTATTCCTATCTGAAGAATTTCGGGTCAGGTTTACTGGCGTCAAAACATCCGCGTCAGCGAGCTGGGGCAAGTTTCAATTGGCCGCTACGTCGGCAGAACAGAAGGAATAGGTTATGAAGTCACTTATGGCCGCCATCGCAATTCTCGCTGGGCTTTCAATGCCGGCTCTGGCAAGCCAGTGCCCAGACTTGATCAAGAAAGCTGAAGAAGGCTTGAACATGTCGACTCTTGACGAGGCTGGAAAGAACAAGGTTTCCGAGCATATCGCCCAAGCCAAGGCTCAGCATGAGGCGGGCCAGCATGATGAGTCTGTCGCCACACTCAAGGATGCGATGAACCTCCTCAAGATGTGATCCACCTCTGCGTGTGAGGGGGGCGGGCCGGGTGAGAATATCCGGCCTGCCTGATTTTAAGAGCGGGGAGTTTGCTGGACTCTCACGGACAACACTTGAAGACCGACGACCTCATCAATCTTCTAGTCAAAGACCTGAATAGCTTTTCCATTCGCCCCTCAACAGCTATTCTCGCTGCACTTCTTGCGGGGGCAACGCTCGCCAGCATTTTCCTCATCCTAATCCCAGGTTGCCGACCTGATTTCACTGTAATATTTTCTATAGCTAGGTTTCCGATCACGGCCACCCTCCCGCTGTTCTTTACGACATGCGCTGCCGCCGCCTTGACCAGGCTTACACGGCCTGCGGTTTTGGTCGGGCCATGGTTATGGATGTTGCTGGCAGTATCAATTCTGTTGGCCGCGGCAGGTCTCGTTGAAGTCGCCTCCATATCGACACGCAGCCTGATTCCAGCCTTCTCGGGATGGCAATTTCTTCAAACGCTTGGCCATCTGATCATATTGTCAATCGCTCCGCTGCTGTGCCTCGTTGCTGCCCTGTTACAGGCGGCACCGACACGGCCTGGCCTTGCTGGCGCCTTGGCTGGACTGACAGCAGGAGGCATTGCAGTCACACTGCATATGGCGTTCGCGAGCGATGATGGCTCACTATTTTCTGCCTTGGCGTATAGTATAGCAATGACGCTCGTTTGCCTCACTGGAACTGTGGTGGGAACGGTCTTCTTGAAATGGTAATCGCGTCGCCTATCAGAATAGCGCCTCGCGTCCCTCTAAAGCTCATGTAGTGCTCGGCTCAGGCCTTGACGTCGACGACGCCCATCATCCCAAGTTGTTCATGTTCCAGGATGTGGCAGTGATACATTCTCAAACCAGGCCTATCTTGCCGAAGTAGAATGCCGACGGTTTCGCCGCGCGCAACATTCACCGTATCCTTCCACGCTTTGTATGGCGCCGGCGTAATCGTGCCATTTCGTGTCCGATCGATGAGTTGAAACTGTGTGCCGTGCACATGGAACGGATGATCCATGTCGGTCGGATTCTCGATTTCCCAACGTTCGACTTGACCGACTTTCGACTGAAGATCGACGCGGTTCATATCGAAAGAAACGCCGTTGATAAAGAAATCCATCGTCATGCCGCTCGCGTTCATCCCCATCTTCTCACCGAAGACGAATTTGCGCGTGACCGCTGCAGGGCCAAGGTCAGGGATATTTCTGAGCGCAGTCGGCAAGGGCGGTGCGGCTTCCTTGGACTCGCCCGAGACCTTGATAGTCATCAAAGTAAGGCTTTCATCGGATGGCTTTCCGCCACCCATCCAGCCATGGTCGTACGGCATCGTTGTAAGCGCCATCGTTCCAGGCGCTTGGAAGTCGACGACAATATCAAGGCGTTCGGCCGGTGCGAGAAGAACATCTTGAATGCCGGCAACCGGTTCCTCCAGCAGGCCGCCGTCGGTACCGATAATGGTCATCGGCGAATTGGCAAATGAGAGGCGCAAAAAGCGGGCATTGGTGGCATTGAAGAGACGGAACCTGCGCCGCGTGCCGGCAGATACGTTCAACATCGGGTTCTTCTGGCCGTTGACCAGCACATTGTCACCGATGCGCCCGTTCATCAGATCTGCCATCGTATTCGGAGGTATCCTGCCATCTGGCGCAAGCCGCAAATCGGTGAAGAAAAGCGGAGTATCGCCATATGCGGCCGGGATTGGATCGTTTTTCGGTTTGACGACGAATGCGCCCGCAAGCCCTCGATAGACCTGTTGCGCCGTAAAGCCGTGAGGATGCGGGTGATACCAATAGGTTCCGGCGCTCCCTTCCGGCAATTCGAAGGCGTATTGCCGGTCCGAGCCTGAAGCGACAGGATCCATCGGATTGCCGTCCTGATCCGCAGGAACGGGCATCCCATGCCAATGAATGGTGCTCGGCTCGTCCGGAATGCGATTGCCGAAGACGATGCTAACTTTATCTCCTTCCGTCGCTTCGATGAGAAGGCCGGGCCCTCGGCCGTTGTAGGAAAGGACGGGTGTCTCCAAGCCATCCACGAATCGAGCCGTCGCGGGTTCCGCATTCAAATTTGCTTCAAAGCTGCCGGCTTGGCTGGATTGGTTCACCAGGCGTGGAAGCTCACGCAGTTCCTCCCCTTCCGGAAGTTCGGGCGCCGCGCCGGTCATGTCCATTCCATCATGTCCGGACTGCATCCCGTCCATGCCCGGCATAGGCATTGAGTCCATGTCTGACTGCGCTCGTGCTTGGCTGGCGCCAATTATTGCTGCCGCGCCATTGAGGAGGAAGGTTCGTCGATCGATCATGTCATCTCCAATCGAAAACAAAAGCACCGAAAATCCAGCATATATGACTCATTGTTGCTTCCCTGGCCGTGCAATTTGGCGAAGGTGCTTGCCTATTCGAACGGGTTTAACCCCAGATATCGCCGCAGCATGCCCTTTCGAAAAATCTTCAATGATAGGACAGTGCGGTCGGCTGTCGCCACGACAATTCTCGGCGAGGTGGCGCAGCGTATCGATCATCTGACTGACCTCCGCCAAACGGCATTCGAGCTCCGCGACATGCGCCAAGGCAATGCGCTTGACGTCTGCGCTCGCTCGCGACCGATCGCGCCACAGCGTCAGTAGAGCCGTTATCTGCTCGACGGGAAAGCCAAGATCGCGCGCTCTTCGTACGAAACGCAATGTGTGCACATCATCATCGGAATAGGTGCGATACCCGGCATCCGTGCGGGCCGCGTTCGGGATAAGACCGATGGACTCGTAGTAGCGGATCATCTTAGCTGACACGCCCGATGCTGCGGCTACCTCACCTATGTTCATCTCGACCACTCCTCTATCCAGCAATCGCGGATCGTGACACGAAATCGCCAGCGTTCTCGTCGTCGGCTGAAACTCGAAATCGCTTCAGCCGCAATGCATTGATCAATACGAAGACACTGGAAAATGCCATAGCGCCGGCGGCCAACATTGGCGAAAGCAGAGTGCCGCCGAATGGATAGAGCACCCCGGCCGCGACCGGTATGAGCGCAACGTTGTAAGCGAAAGCCCAGAAAAGATTCTGGATGATGTTACGCATGGTTGCTTTCGACAGCGCGATTGCCTTCGCCACACCGCCGAGATCACCAGACATCAGAACAATATCGGCACTTTCGATAGCAACGTCGGTGCCGGTTCCGATTGCAAGGCCAACATCAGCTGCTGCCAGGGCCGGCGCGTCATTGATGCCATCTCCGACAAAGGCAACTTTGGCTCCGTCCGTCGAAAGGCGCCTTACTGCCTCGACTTTTCCGCTCGGAAGCACTTCGGCGATAATCTCATCGATCCCGAGGCGTTGCCCAATTGCCTCGGCGGTGCGGCGACTGTCCCCGGTTACCATTGCTACGCGCAAGCCCAGCCGATGGAACGACTTGATCGCGGCATATGTCGATTCCTTGATTGGATCGGCGACGGCAATGATCGCGGCGAGTCTGTCATCGATAGCGGCATAGAGCACTGTTTTACCTTCCGCCGAATGCCGCGCGGCTTCCGCGGCAGAAGACGAGATATCGAGACCCCGTTGAGTCATGAACCGGTCTGCCCCGATGCTTATTTTTCGATTTTCCACGGTGCCGAGCACACCAAAACCGGGCACGGCTTCAAAGGCTTCGACCGCAGCAATTGAGAGACCACGCTCGCTTGCCGCGCGCCCAATGGCTTCCGAGACCGGATGCTCCGAGCGGGCTTCGACCGATGCGATCATCCGCAATACCTCAGCTTCAGCAAAACCGGGCAGAACGATGAAATCCGTCAATTTTGGCCGGCCCTCGGTCAAGGTTCCGGTCTTGTCGAGGGCGACGACGGTCACATCAGCCAAGGTCTGGAGTGCTGCGCCCTTGCGAAAAAGAATACCGAGCTCAGCGGCCCGCCCCATAGCGACCATGATCGAGGTTGGTGTCGCGAGTCCCATTGCGCAAGGACAAGCTATGATCAACACCGCGACGGTGTTTACCAGGGCATATGAGAGTGCCGGCTGCGGTCCCCAAACCAGCCATGCAACGAAGGCGATTAAGGCAATTGCCATAACGAGCGGTACAAACCACGCGGTCACCCTATTGACCAGGTCCTGGACAGGCAATTTGGAGCTCTGAGCCGTTTCGACCATCTTGATGATCTGGGCGAGAAGCGTTTCCGCCCCGACCTTGGTCGCGCGAAACATGAAGCTGCCGGTTTTGTTGATGGTGCCGCCAACCACCTGTGAGCCGGTTCCCTTTTTTACCGGAAAAGGCTCACCGGTAATCATGGCCTCGTCGACAAAGGACGAACCTTCGGTCACCTCACCATCCACTGCAATCTTTTCGCCTGGTCTGACAATGATCACGTCGCCGATGTGTACCTCAGCCAATGGCAGCTCGATTGTCGCGCCATCCCTGACGACCCGCGCCGTCTTGGCCTGCAGACCGATGAGCTTTCTGATCGCTTCGCCGGTCCGACCTCTGGCGCGAGCTTCAAGGAACCGGCCAAGCAGAATCAATGTCACGATTACCGCAGCTGCTTCATAATAGACATTCGCAGTACCCGCCGGGAGCACCTGCGGCGCAAAAGTGGCAAGGGCCGAATATAACCAGGCCGCTCCGGCTCCCAGCGCGACGAGCGCATTCATATCGGCAGCGCCGCTCAGGAGCGCCGGGAGGCCTTTCCTGAAAAAACGGAAGCCTGGCCCAAAGAGCGTTATCGTGGCCAACATGAACTGCAGGCGCCAGTTCCCCTCGCCGATCATATTCGCCAGCCAATGATGGAAGGCGGGAACGACATGCGCCCCCATCTCGAGGACGACTATCGGGAGTGTCAGCAGAGTCGCCACGCCAAACGACCACGCAAGCTTACGAATCTCGCTCTCGCGTGAATCTTGCTGTTGGCTATCGGCATCAGATACGGCCTGGCGCGCATAATAGCCCGCCGATTTCACAGCCTCTATCAACGCCGCGGGATCCACGGCTCCAGCGAGATGGCGCACACTGGCACGCTCGGTAGCAAGGTTGACTGATGCATCAGACACGCCGGGCACCGTCTTCAATGCATTCTCGATGCGGGCGACGCAGGACGCGCAGGTCATTCCCTCGACAGTAAGTTCACTCGTCTCCTCTTTCACCAAATAGCCGGCGCCGGCGACCGCCTTCAGGACGGCGCCAAGATCAGATTTTTCCGAGATATCAACCTCAGCGCGCTCAGTCGCTAGATTGACAGATGCACGAGTTACCCCTGGCGCAGCCGCGATAGCCTTTTCCACCCGCAGCACGCATGACGCACAGGTCAGGCCTTCGATCCCAATTTGCACCGACGACCCGCCACTTGGCGTAGCCGGAATAGGCATTTTGCTGACGGTCATATCCATGTTGGCAACTCCACATCCGGGCGTTGCCAGGGAGATAAGGCTTCCCATCATGGGAAGGTCAAGACGTGCCCATCGGAGACCTGCCCAGGTCGGTACTTGACCTTCCCACGGTGGGAACCGCCATAGTTGGTGCCATCGCAAAAAGGAGAGTTGAAATGCTGAAATTGAGCGTCCCCAAGATGAGCTGCGGCCATTGCGCGAGCACGATCGAAAAGGCCGTCAAGAGCGTCGACCCGGGCGCCAAGATCACGGTGGATCTGAGCAAGGCCACCGTCGCCATATCGACATCGAGCAGCGGAAAGGCAATTTCGCAAGCCATCAAGCAAGCCGGCTATGAGAACGCTGAGCTTGCCGCCTAGCAGAGCAAGGCCGGCAGCTGAGTAGCGCATCTGCGGGCCTGCATTTCTGCTCAGGCAGGGGAAAGTGGCGTTCCCGCCTCCTCGCGGGAGCGTGATCCGGCGTGATTTGCGGGCGGCAAAAGTTAGGGCTACCGTTGGGAAAGGCCAAGGACGTCCAAGATGCTGATCAAACGGAAGTTCGGGTGGGAAATTCCGGAACATGGGGTGACGCCGGAAAGCTTTTTCCTGAATCGGCGACGCCTCCTTGCCGGCTTGGCCAGTGCGGCAATCACCGGAAGCTTTGAACGCTCTGCATCTGCAGAAGGAGAACCGCCCCAGGGCCTCTATCCCGCTCCCCTCAATCCGGCCTACGACGACGCCGGGCGCACGGTGACGGATGAAAAATACAGTACGAACTACAATAACTTCTATGAATTCGGCACTTCGAAAGGCATAGCTTCAGAAGCGGAGAAGTTGCACATTCGGCCATGGGAGATCGCCATCGATGGTGAAGTCGACAAGCCATTTGTGATCGGCATAGACGATCTTCTGAAGAAGTTCGCGCTCGAGGAGCGCATCTATCGCCATCGCTGCGTCGAAGCCTGGTCGATGGTAGTGCCCTGGTCAGGATTCCCGCTGAAGAAGCTGGTCGACCTCGCGAAACCGAAAGCCGACGCTCAATATGTGCGCTTTGAGACTTTCAATGATCCGGAGGTAGCGGTTGGCCAACAGCCCGCCCTCTTCGGCAGCATGCCCTGGCCCTACATCGAGGGGCTCACCATGGCGGAAGCGGTGCATGATCTGACTTTTGTCGTGACCGGTGCCTATGGCAAGCCGGTTCCGAAATCAATGGGCGCGCCGATCCGCGTCCATATGCCATGGAAATACGGCTTCAAATCGATCAAGTCGATCGTCAAGGTAAGCTTCGTGAAAGATCGTCCCATAGGCATGTGGGAACAGCTACAACCTTCCGAATATGGCTTTTGGGCTAATGTGAATCCAGATGTGCCGCATCCGCGTTGGAGCCAGGCATCCGAGCAGGTGCTTGGGACGGGCGAGCGCATAGATACGCAGATCTTCAATGGCTATGGCGAATTCGTCACGTCTCTTTATGCAGGGCTTGAGAATGAGAAGTTATATATGTGACACAGGTGAACCTGGCATTGCATTGGCCGCAACAGAAGTTAGCCAAGGCCCCTACTCCTCGCCCTATTTTCATTGAACTCTATTGAGAGACGAGTGGCACCGAGAAGTCCAACGAACCGGCATCACGGAGCACGACGCGCACGGGCAAGAGTTCAGCTGTCGCCACCGATTTTGAAACACCGCTCAATAGTACGTGAAATCCCTTGGGCTCCATTACGACTCGATTGTATCCCGGTATGACCAGGCCGAAGGGAATAGGCCGCTTCTTCGCGTCATGGATCATTGTGGACGTAGCCAAATCGCTGTCGACGGCCAGCAGATAATCGTCAGCATCGGTTTCATTGCGGATCGTTAGAAAGACAGTGCTGGTCCCGGGACCGTCAACGTCCAATTGAGCCCAGCCATGCTCAATGGTTATCTGGCTAATCGCCTGCGAATTGCCCGCCATCACCCGCGACGCATATGCCATAGTATACAGACCACAGCACAGCCGGCCAAAACCTCGCCTCGATATCATCCGAAACCCGCTGTCGTGTGAAGTTCGCGCCAGCCCATATCTCCCTCAGCGGGAATGCTTGTCAAGCACCCCCCACACCATGACGAAAGACGAGGGCCCCCCTTCCACCCGCTGTAGATCAGGATCAACACAACGATCCCGGAAATGTAAATGCCGGCCGTTCGGATGAAGTCAGGATTGCCGAGCCGAAGCCCTAGGTTCACGGCCTCGAGTGCTCTCGCTGTCAGGTTTGCGACCATGTGTTTGACGGCGTCGCGATGGCGCTGGCCAATCCGGCGCTGCCGCCACCGACCACGACTGCGCTTTCGTCCGTCAATCGTTTCATATGACCTCAATCCGCGGGCGGCAGGCAGGTTCCATATGCAATTTGAAGCCACGGCGATGGAGCATTCTCGCGTCTATCATGCGACTGGGAATATGCCAGCCCTCGTCAAATCGAACTCAGCTTGAACCAGGCATCGATTCGCGCTGGTGTCGCTTGCGCCAGCCGTATCGGGTCAAGCCCTGCGGCTTGTAGACAGACAACGCTGTGGCGACGACCAACACTATCAGTCCACCGCCCGCATGAGGGAAAACAAGGGAGATCCTTACCGTGCGAAAGTCGGCGTAGGAAATTGTCATCTTAGCGGCAAGTTCTGCGACATCGCTGATCAAGTTCATCTGCAGCATCAAAACAACGATGACAAGAACGGTCAGCAGGAGCTTGGCCAGGATCCACCAATATCGGAACAGGCCCCAGGATGTGCCCAGCGACTGGATAAGCCCACTCAGCAGCGAGCCAAGGACCAGCGGAATGATAACGAACCAGGCGATCAACTCCATTGTCCGATAGGCAGCACGGACAAGCTGGGCATCATGGCTGGTCAAGCCAACTATGCCCAAGACCAGGAACACGGCAACTGCACCAAGCGAGCCCACCGAGGAAATGACATGTAGGGTCAGCACAAATTTGCGAAGGGCGGGCGTCATGATCATGCACGGCGCTCCTCACGCGGTGTGAGGTCCCCGAGTCTGTCACTCCTGTTTTGGAGATTGGTGACGTCCGAGGATTTCAGGTGGCGAAACGGACCGTGCTGGCCACCGCCGAAGACGACAAGGAAGCTCACCAAAAGGATCATCAGGCCGGCGAGAATTCCGGAAATAACCACCCAGCGCGGCAAGCCGGGATAAGAAGGGGGATCGGCCATGCGTGTCTCCCAGTTCATGCGGCTCACGGCCGGCTGGAGATGGGTTTTATCAATACACAGTGTCTATATCAAGTACATTCGTCTTCGTCATGGACATCTGGGCCGTTCATAATATATTGGCGGGAATGCCGAGATTGTGGAATGAGACGATCGAGGCGCACCGGCGTGAGGTGCGCGATACCGTTCTGGCTACCACCATGGAACTGGTGGCCAAGCATGGACTGCGGTCAGTGACGATGTCGCAAATTGCCGAAGAGGCCGGTATCGGCCGTGCGACGTTGTATAAGTATTTTTCCGACGTCGAAGCGATCCTTCTCAATTGGCATGAGCTTCAGATAGCGAACCATCTCAAACTACTCAGCGACATCCAGAAACGTCCGGGCGGAGCCGCCGAACGGCTGGAAGCTGTGCTCGAGGCATACGCGCTCATCACTCATGAAAAGCATGGAGCCCGTGGTGCCGAAATCGTGGCATTCCTGCACCGAGACGAGCGGGTCAGCCGAGCGAGGCAGCAGCTCCATAAAATGATCAGAGACCTGCTGAGTGAAGGCGCAGAGGCTAGCGAATTTCGGAGGGATACAACGCCTGACGAACTTGCCAGCTACTGCCTTCATGCGCTCGCCGGCGCTAGCACCTTGTCGACCAAGGCAGCGGTCCGCCGACTCGTCAAAGTCATCCTGGCGGGGTTGCATGCAAATCGCTAGCTCGTTGTCTGGTCCTTCAGCAGCAAGGGCTATCTTTCAATAATCTGATGGCCGCTCTGCTTCCAATCGATCATTCCACCAGCTAAATGGGATACTCGCGCATATCCCAGTTGCAAGAGTGCCCGCGCCGCTATCTCACTCATCCGCCCGCTGCGGCAGTAGAGGACGATCTTCGTACTCTTGTCCTTCGGCAGCTTGTCAAGACTTTCGGCTATTTTGTCATAGGGGATGAAAGCGTCGGTATTGGCAATCTCGCCTTCATACGGCACGTGAACGTTGACAAAGAGGAAATCCTTCTTCTGAAGCATTGCCGCCAAATCGGCGCTCTTCAGTGTCGCGAAATTTTGTTCCTGCGCCAACACCATTTCGGGCACAGTCCCCACAAGTACCAGGGCAGAGATCAACAGCCTGAACGTCAGGCCGAGGGCGGCTAGTCGGCAGAAATTTGGCACCAGCATCACGAAGACTCTCCAGACTGCGGCGAAGTGAGCTTCGGTGAGTAGTTCATCCGATCACTCATCGAAAGTCACCGGATTTTACGTCAACTGAGATCAAACCAAAAGCAGCCGCTGATTGTTCGCGGCGCGTGATGCGCTCGGCATTCAAGACGTGGACCGAGTTAACCAACCTGATACCGCTCGCCGCCGACCGGCTGGTCCTCGCTAGACACCTCTGCAGGCTTTCGACATTCACTCCACTTCACGCAAAGCGCAGTGTCTTAGTTATTTAAGTCAACTGCTTGTTATTTAAATAATGATGGACGATAGTAAAGCAACCTAAAACAACACATCATTGGCCCACTAAGGGGCCTTTGAACGACTAGCCCTTACGAACCGGCCATTGCTGGGGCGAGCAGTGAAATGTTGTGTTTGAACATATCGAGATACGTCTCGCCACCTTCCCCCTTCTCCGAGAGCGCGTCGGAAAACAGCGCACCGCCAAGCCTAACGCCGGTCTCTTTGCCGATCTGTTCAATAAGCCTCGGATCACTCATGTTTTCGACAAAGAGGGCGGTGACGCCGTCTTTCTTGATCTGCTCGATTAACTTTGCCACATCGGCAGCCGAAGCTTCGCTCTCAGTGCTCATGCCTTCAGGCGCTAAAAAGCTGACGCCATAGGCCGCACCGAAATATCCGAATGCGTCATGAGTGGTGATAACCTTGCGCTTGGCCTCGGGCACAGCTGCAATCTGCGCCTTGACCTCGACATCGAGCGCCGTTATTTCGGCGGAATAGGCGTCGGCGTTCTTCTTGAACGTATCGCAATCCGCTGCATCGACTTTGCACAGGCCATCAGCGATGTTCTTCACATAGAGGAGGCCGTTCGCCAGGTTCTGCCAAGCATGAGGATCGGCTTCCTCGGCGCCATCTTCCATCATGGTTCGTGATCTAATGCCATCACTGGTCACAACGGTTGCGCCTTTGAAGCCCGTCGATTCTACAAGACGCTCCATCCAGCCCTCAAAGCCGAGACCGTTCACGAAAAATATTTGGGTGCCCGCCAAGGCGGTGGCATCTGCCGGCTTAGGTTCATAGACATGCGTGTCGGCGTTGGGTCCAACGATCGTTGTAACCTCGACCAGATTGCCACCCACGCGGCTAACCATGTCGCCCAAGATCGAAAAACTGGCGACGGCTTTCACCTTGTCAGCAGCGAGCGCGGCTGAACCGGGCGCGAAGATGCATGTGACGATGATAGCCGATCCGGTAAGCAGCGACTTGAGCGATAGAGTCATGGTCCTTCTCCTTCAGGCGACGCGGTGGCGTTGAGGTTTGAGACGGTTAAGCAAAATGCCGCGAGGCGCGAGTGCCAGCGAGGCGAGGTAAATCATTCCGGCGGTGAGAATGATCGCTGGGCCTGACGCGATGCTCAAGTGATAGGAGATTGTGAGACCCACATAACTTGACACGACGCCAATCAGCATGGCCGCGAGGCACATGGGTTCGAGATCGCGGAACCAGAAGCGGGCTGCGGCGGCGGGCAGCATCATCAGGCCAACGGCAAGCAATGTGCCAAGCGCCTGAAAGCCGCTCACAAGATTGAGCACGACCAGCATCAGGAAGAGAAAGTGTACAGGCGGCCCAGACCTGCTGACGGTGCGTAGGAATACAGGATCGAGACATTCGGCAACCAGTGATCGCCATATAATGGCCAGACAGAAGATAGTCACTGACGCGACAACACCGATCAGAATGAGCGCCGCATCATTGAGCGCCAGCACCGTGCCGAATAGGACATGCATGAGATCGACGGTCGATCCCTTGAGGCTCACCAAAAGCACGCCGAGCGCCAGCGAAATCAGATAGAACGCCGCCAGGCTCGCATCTTCACGCTGGATCGTGAGCCTTGACACGGCACCGGCGAAGAGCGCTACGAGAAGGCCCGCGGCCAGACCACCGAATGTCATGGGCAGTATCGCAAGGCCGGCAAAGAGGAAGCCTACGGCGGCTCCAGGCAAGATGGCATGGGCCATTGCATCGCCCATCAGGCTCATGCGGCGAAGCATAAGAAAGACGCCGACCGGACAGGCGCTGATCGACAGGACCGAGGCACCGACAAGCGCGCGGCGCATGAAAGCATAGTCGGCAAACGGTGTTATGAGAAAATCGTAAAGCGTCATGCCGCACCCGGCTCGCACCACGGCGCCTTCTCGTCCCAGGCTTCATTCATGCGCCGGGCTTTCAGCAGATTCTCCGGCTTGAGCGCGTCAGAGGTCTTGCCCCAGGCAACAGCTTGTCTCGCCAAGAGCACGGTCTCCGGAAACGTCTCACGCACCATGTCGATGTCGTGAAGGACCGCGATGATTGTGCGCCGCTCTGTATGCCAGCGCTGTACCAGGCCGATCAGGTCGCTTACCGTCTTGCTGTCAATGGCGGTGAAAGGCTCATCGAGCAAGATGACCTTGGCATCCTGCAAAAGGACGCGCGCGAAAAGGGCCCGCTGCAACTGGCCACCGGATAGCGTGCCGATGGACCTGGTTTGAAACCCAACCAGGCCCACAGCCACCAACGCCTCGCTGACGTCCTTACGATCGTTCTGGAAGATCGAAGCAGTGATCCCTTTGCGCCGCCAGAGGCCCAAGGTCACCAAGTCTTCGACGGTCGCGGGAAAGCTGCGCTCGATCTCGCTTGCCTGCGGCAGATAGGCGATGTCACGGGTTTGAAAGCCGATGCGTTCGATTTGTCCAGCCATCGGTTCAAGGACACCGACGAGGCCTTTGAGCAAGGTGGACTTGCCTGACCCGTTAGGCCCGACAATGGCCGTGAGAGAACCAGCGTTCACGTCGCCGTCGAGGTGATGCACTGCGGGATGGCCGTCATAGCCCAGCGTGACATCTCTTAACTTGAAAGCTGGCATGGCGCTCACGACACTACTGAGAGGATCAAGAACCAGATCAGGCCCAACATGGCAGCCGCAACGCCAATGCGCTGCGCCAGGCCTAACCGCATGAACGCTGACGAAATTGTCTTCATGCGGCGACCTCGTACGTAGCCTGGCAGGCTTGGCATGTGCCTTCGATCTCGACATTTATGACTTCGACGTGAAAGCCCCCGCCGAGATGGCGCAGCGGGCCAACGGCCTGCGACAGATTGAATTCGGTCACTGACCCGCAACGCTTGCACCTGAAGAAACCGGGATCAAATTCATGGTCCGGGTGCTCACATGCGATAAAGGCATTTAGGCTGGCGATGCGATGAACGAGCTTTCGTTTGATCAGCTTTTCGAGAGACCGATAGACCTGAACCGGCGCTTTGATCCGCGCCGTCCCGTTGGATTGGAGCGCCTTCAGCACGTCATAAGCAGACAGGGCCTCGCGGCTCGACTTGAGAGTCTTCAGAACCTCCGTGTCATTCGGCTTCAGACTATTCGCAGCGGCCACGGCAACCATCCCATGTACAAATAGGTAATACTATAACGTTGCATAACGTTATAGTATTACATAGTCAAGAGGGCCACAGGCATACTTCACTCAAGCCTGCGCCACCCCGGGAGAGTCGGAAGGACGGCCGTCGCGGGCAGAAGCCATGGCTGCGGTTCGGACTCTCATCCTTTGGGCACGCTACAATACTGAGAGGGAAGGGCTTGCGCGACGCGACGCGCGGGGTAGTAGATGCCTATGAGACTTCACCGTCAAGGCAGAGGTCGCTCTCGATGCCATGCGCATCAAGGAAATCCATGACCGTATCGCTGGGAGAAAGGCCGTCTGCGTGTTCGCCGAACCGCAATTCGAATTGAAATATGTGGAAACAGTCATGAAGGCACGAAGGCCAAGGCCGCTGTGCTGGACGGTCTTAGCACAACGGAACCCACAGGCCCCGGGGCCTACCAGTACGCTGCACAATTTTGTGACAGCCCTCACTTCCTGTCTTAAGGGCTAGCAAATGCGTAGCTTCACTTTTCCGCCGTATTCGCCCATCATTCCTTCTATCTCAGGCCATTCGAGATATGACGGAGAGATGCGGCGGATTTTCGTGACAGCGGCTGTAATGACGGCGGTGGCCCTCGCGCTGGCGAAGCAAGCCAGCGCCCATCCGCATGTCTGGATCACCATGCGATCCGACGTGGTCTTCAACGACAAGGCTGAGGTTTCGAGCATCGCCATCGAATGGACCTTTGATGATGGTTACGCGCAAGTTGCCCTTGATGGCCTCGATACCAATGGCGATGGGGTCTATAGCCAGTCTGAGCTCGAGCCCCTGACCCAGGAGAACCTCAAGTCGCTCAAGGACTATAATTATTTCGTTGCCCCGCGCGTCAATGGCAAGGTCGTGCCCATCAGGGATCCGCTTGAATACGGCCAAATCTACAGCAACGGAAAGCTTGAACTGCATTTCACCGTTCCCCTCGCCGCACCTGTCGATCCGCACAAGGCCGAATTCCTCTACAAAATCTATGATCCGGAATTCTTCATCGCCTTGGACTATGTCGAGCAGGATCCGGTCGGCATCCAGGGCGACATGCCGCAGGGCTGCCGGCTCGAGGTCAAGCCTGTCGTCTCCGATCAGCAGCTCAATCAGACACGCGAGATGCTCTCAGCCAAGGGCACTGACTGGAAGCCGCCGGAAGATGAGGATTTCGGCGGCATGTTCGCGCAGCCGGCGCTGGTCCTGTGCGGCAAATGAATCTGATCGCCAGGCTACTCTCGGCCTTCATGTTGCTCTGTGTCGTTGCGCTGGCGCCCCCTGCGCCCGTTCATGCACAGGAGCAAAACGGATCAGAGTGCGCCGAAGATCGACCAGCGCAAGCTCCTAGTGCAGCCGCGCAATGCCGACGGCACGATCAAGACTCCCTCGCCTTGGCGTGAGCCAGTTCTGTGGATCATCGAAAGGCAGCGCAGTTTCTACGGTGCGATGTCGCAATCCATCCGCCAAATGAAGTCGCAATCGCCTTTCGCTGCCGCCTTGACCTTGATGCTGCTGAGCTTCGGCTATGGCGTCTTCCACGCCGCGGGGCCGGGCCACGGCAAAGCGGTGATCTCGGTCTGGCTGCTTGCCACCGAGAATGAATTGCGCCGCGGCATTCTCATCGCCTTCATGAGCGCTGTCGTCCAGGCCCTCACCGCCATCGTCATTGTGAGTGCACTGCTGCTCTTGGTGACGGCGGTCGGCTCGACCGCGCGCGATATTGCCGGTTTCCTCGAAACCGCCAGCTATGGGCTGATCGCCCTCATGGGCGCCTATCTTATCTGGACAGCGCTCCGGCCGCATCAGCATGCGGCCGGGAGCGTACCTGCGGCCCACAGCCGCGATCATCATCACCACGATCATGATGATCATCACGCCCACAAGCATGATCACGGCCATGGCGAAGCCGAATGCGGCTGCGGCCATGCCCATGTCCCGGAAGCCAGCCAGGTCAAGGGTAACTGGTCTCTCACCAAGGCCTTTTCCCTGGCCTTTGCCGTCGGCATCAGGCCGTGTTCCGGCGCTCTCTTGGTCTTGATCTTTGCCAATACTCTCGGCCTCTACTGGGCCGGCGTGACGTCGACCTTCGTGATGGCGCTGGGCACGGCGATCACCGTCTCCGTTATCGCGGCCATTGCCGTCTATTCAAAGAAACTGGCGATCAGCCTGGCAAAGCGGGATTCGGCATGGCTTTCCCGTGCGGCTTTCGGGCTTCGCCTTGGCGGTGGCCTGGTGATTATAGCCTTAGGCGGACTTCTCTTCTGGGGATCGCTCTCCTCAACCAACATGATGATGTAGTCCTATGCTTGGGTAGCGATTATTTCCCACTTCGTTTTCGGTCGCGGTCTGGCGAAGACTCGCGAGGATAATTCGAGCGAATGGACGACCATCTCCAACGATTTCGGCAAAGCTTTCCCCTTCATCAATACTCCAGAGAACTTTGCTGAAGACTCAGCGCGACGCCGGCGCCGTTTGGTCGTTAATTGACGCTCTTAGTGACGTGATGAAGAACAACCATAATGTGAGATTGCCACTTTACCTGGGGGTATTGTCCCAGGCACTGGCTGAACAAGGCGATCTTGCCGCAGCTCAGACCGCAACTGTCCGAAGCGTTCTCGTTCGCAAATCGCAGAGCTGAGGCGTGGGCTAATTTTGTCATGGATTGTTATTGGCTTCTCCACCCGTCGCGTCCGACGATTCACCTTAAGATCTTTCCAGGCTCAATTGCGAGACTATTCACGCCCCTTCACGCAAAGCGCAGTGTCTTACTGCACACGCTGCGCACACGGCGCCTTCTAACTTATTAATTTCCTTGGATTGTCGTGCCCATCCATCATAGGGGCAATACAAAACCGATGTTCGGAAAGCGAGACTTTCGCTTCCACATCATTCTTGCTGATCATGCGAGCGTTGTAGCCTGCCCACCCGACTCCCTCAATTGGAAAACGCGGGAATTGGCGGGAAGTCTGATCGAAGGCCTCAACAAGGCCAGATTCCGCACTACGACGATTAGACAATAATTCAAAGCTTATCCCGTTCTCACAATGCATGCCGCCTCGATAGCGTCTTCAACTCGTAATATTGATATTCGCTCAAGCAACAACCCTTCCGGCAGCACGAGCTCTTCAGTAAGTTGCATATCGCAATGCTTCCAGCAGCGGGCGTAATTTGTGTTTGCGGCGATGGCGTTCCACGAGATCCTCAAGGCGCGCGCGCCATTCGTCGGATCGTCCGCTGGCCGCATGGGCGCGCGCGGCGATGGTGAGCCACCCGGCGGCAGCCTCGTAGTGGCCGGATCGCCCTTCGTTCATTATGGGATCGGCCATGCGGAAGGCGAGCGCAATCGCCCAGTCGGGATGGTCGGCGTAAGCCTGTTCGGCAAGGCGCTCCAGCGTATTGTCATAAGGACTGAAGCGTGCTTCATCCGGATCGATGCAGGCGACGGCCTCGTCGATCATATCCTCGTCGAGCAGGATTTCGATCCGCTCGGATGCATGCGGCGCCGCCAGGAGCACTGCGAGCAGCGTTTGGCGCAATTCAGGCCAATCCTTTGTGCCGACCAGTTTCTCGGCCGCGCGGAAATCTTCCCGCGCGAGGCTTTCCTCAAAGGCGGCCCGCGCCGCCATGATCATCATGTCCCGCCTGCCCGCCTCATACGCCTTCTCGCGCAGCCAGCGAGCCAACGATGTCTTGCCCACTTCACTGCGCCAATCGTTTCTGGTTTCGTCACGCTCCGGCAACGACACCCCCCAGGCGGCGAGATCAAGCGCGGCGTCCATTTGGCCCGCAGCGGCGACGGCCTCGGCCAGGCGCAAAATGTCGCCGGGCGCGGACAGGTATGCACGGGCGATCACGACTGCTTCATCCGCGCGCCCCGACTGCGCCAGCTTCACCGTGTGTTCGCAATGAAACCCGGTGGCGCGGGAAAGGTTTAGATACGCCTCGATCCGCCCCATTCCTTCGAGCGCCGCAAGCCTGACCCGCGTCAGATCGCCCTCGAGCGAATCGCTTCTTCCCCCAGGCGGCCAGCCCTGCCCCCGCCCGGCGAGCGCGTCCTCGAGGCCCGGCTCCTCCCAGCCCCGCATGCAGGCCGCTATGGCGACAGCGAAAGCATCGTCAGCGCCATATTCAGCAACCTCATCCTGCCAGCCGCCCAGCTCGTCGGCAAGCTCATCGCGTGTCTCCCGGGAGACCCCGTTCATGAGCACGGCCTGGGCAATCATCCCGTCGAGCTGCGGAAAGAATTCATGCAGGGTTTCGTCCCGGTCGGCGCATTCGGGCCAATGTTCGGCCAGTGCCCCAGCCACCGGCTTCAGGATCGCCAACGCATCGGCGCCCCGTCCCGCGGCAAGAAAGGGTTCCGCCGCGCCAATCAGCTCTTCGAGCGCTACTTCATCTATATCAGCGCCCCGATCATCCCAGCGCCGTCGGCCGCGCCCGGAACCCGCTGTAGACAAAAGCGCCTCGGCGCGACGGCGAAACGGTTCCGGATCGAGCGGCACGCCGGCCTCGTTCGGAAGAGAGGCAGCAAGCCGGGCATCGAGCCAGAAGGCGAAATCCCCGTCCGCCTCGGCGCGTTCGAGAAGGAGTGCCTCAAGCGCCTCGCGTGCAAGGGCCCGCAGATGCTCTGCACGCATATTTTCGTCCCGCTTCATGGATGCCTCACCACAGAACCGAAATCGGCGCCGCAAAAAGGCGCTCGCCGAAGGGAATCGTCTTGTCATGGTCGTACAGGACCAGGCCGCAGGCGAACTTGTCCCCGCAAGCCGTCTGGAGTTGCTTCAAACCTTTGAAATCGACTGCCGTAACGGTAGCCGACGCTTTGACTTCCACGCCGACCACGCGCCCGCGCGCGTCTTCGATGACGATATCGACCTCGTTCCTTTCCTTGTCGCGGAAATGCGAAAATCTGAAGCGCGCTGCGTCCGACCAGCTCGCAAGTTTGAGCAATTCCGCAAAGACGAAGCTTTCCAGGATCGCCCCAAATGGGCCGCGATCCCGGCGGAGATGCTCCAGCGTGATGTCGCGCAAACTGGCGAGCAGGCCGGAATCGAGAAAATGCAGCTTGGGCGTCTTGATCAGGCGTTTGAGACGATTTGAATGCCAGGGCGGCAGCGTCCGGATAAGGAACAGGTTCTCGAACACCCCGACATATTTGCGGGTCGTCACATGACTGACGCCGATGCCCGCTCCGAGCGTCGAATAATTGACCAACTGCCCCGCATGTTCAGCGAGCAGCGCCATCAATTGCGGCATCCGCGCCATATCCTCGATCTGGGCGATGTCCTGCACGTCGCGGCCCAGGACGGCGTCCAAATAGTCCAGGTGCCAAGCCTGCCGCCGCGAGGGGCTCGCTCGCCGCACCGCCTCGGGGTAACCGCCCCTGAGTACTGTTTCGACCAGCGCCTCAGCGACGAGAAATTCTCCGCTGGATGGCGGTTCGCCGCGAAAGGTGGGACCAAAAAAATCCTTCTCGTGCCTGCCAATCTCACTCACGGCAAGCGGCAGCAGGCGCACAATCTCCATGCGTCCGGCGAGGCTGTCGGCGACGCGCGGCAGGGTCATCAGATTGGCGGAGCCGGTGAGCAGGAACCGCCCCGGCCTGGGGTCGGAATCGACACTTTCCTTGAGCGCCAGCAGCAGTTCGGACGCCCGCTGGATTTCATCGATGACGGCACGGTCAATCCCGCGCAGAAACCCGACGGGGTCATCCTGCGCCGCCTCCAGGGTTGTCGCATTGTCCAGGGTGAAGAAAGCCAGACCTTCTTCACTGGCGATTTGCTGCGCCAAGGTCGTCTTTCCGGCCTGACGCGGTCCGGCAATCAATACAACGCGCGTGTCCGCAAAGGCGGCTCTGATCCGACGGGCTGCAAAGCGGGGAAAAAGAGGCATGGGACGGCAGAATCTCAATGTGACTGACTGAAAGTATAACTATGACTATTTGAAAGTCAAATTATGTCTTATTGAAACTAATCAATCGGCTAATTGAAGGGCCAAGCCGCCCTCATCCAAGCCCATCCGCACCGCCGTCTCTTCCTTAATGCCAAGGGAATAGCCGAGGCTCCTATAGCCCTTGATCCGCTTCTCGCTCATGCGGGCGAGCACCGGTACGGCAATGTCGATATAGTCGTAAACTACCACCTCCCTCTTGTCGGGATGCAGGCGATGCAATCGGCCGACATATTGGGCGAGTGTGCCTTTCCAGGAGATGGGCATGGCGAGGAATAGCGTATCGAGCCGAGCATCGTCGAAGCCCTCGCCGATATAACGGCCGGTCGCTATAAGCAGCCGTTCTTCTTTAGGCTGGATGTCCGCGAGGCGCTGCATGACAGCCTGTCGCTGCCGCACGCCCACACCGCCGGTGAGAAGGATCACATTGCGCGCGAAGCGCGAGAGTCTCTCCGAAAGAATGAGCGCATGGTCCTTGCGCTCGGTTAGAATCACGGGCGAGCGCTTTGCTTCGAGGGCCTTCAGAACATCGTCGAAAATCAAATCGTTGCGCGCCTCGTCGGCGGCCAGCGCCGCATAGATCTGTTGAATCGGCGGGCGTGGATCTTCCACCAGGGCCGAGGGTAAAGTGAAGCTCGTCGGACGCGGGATAACGCGATGTCCGAAAGGCTGCGCGGAGGCCTTCGCTCTGGCGTCAACGCGATAGCGCGCCGGACCGCATTGCATGAAGATGATCGGGTGATGACCGTCCTTGCGCGTCACGGTGGCCGACAGACCGAGCAGATATTTCGCCTTCGTGCGCCGCACCACGGCCTCGAAACTGACAGCGGAAAGGTGATGACATTCATCGATGACAAGATGCCCGTAATTCGCAACGATGTCGTCCGCCTCGCGTTCACGTGCAAGGCTCTGGATCATGGCGATGTCGACGATCCCCGTCGGTCTACGCCTGCCGCCGCCGATCTGGCCGATGGCTCCCGGCGGCAGGTCGAGGAAATTGGCGAGTCGCGCCGCCCATTGCTCCATGAGCTGCCGACGATGGACAAGGACCAGCGTATTGACCCTGCGCTCGGCGATCATCGCTGCCGCCACGATCGTCTTGCCGAAAGCGGTCGTCGCCGCCAGTACGCCGGTGTCATGCCGAAGCAGCGCCTGGGCTGCACCTTGCTGCTCATCGGTCAATTCGCCGAGAAACGTCGACTCAATAGTCCGCCCGCCATTGCGCTCATCGCGCCAATGCAAGGGGATGTTCAGATTGGAAAGCAACTCTTCCACGGGCTCGCGGCAACCGCGTGGCAAGGCGATATGATGCGACAGCAATTCGGCGCAGGCGATGACGCGCGGAATGCCGAAGGTGGGTAGCCGCATGGCCTGCGCGCTGTAGAATTCCGGATTCTGAAAAGCCGCGAGCCGAATGAAGCGATTGACGAGGCCGGCGGGAAGCCCGGCGCGGGGGATATAGATCTGATCCGCCAGAACCGCCTCGATGCGTTCCGGCAGCGACCCGGCAATCGGCGCCTCCGGCCTGCGCCGCGAGGGTGGCACGGCCCAGGGCGCCTCATCGGCTTCATCGAGCGGCAGGCGCAGTCCTAAGATGCGGCCCTGCCGGCCCGCCTCCTCGGCAATGGCGGTCACCTCCATCATCTTCATGCGCGGAAGCGTCGAGAGAAACGCCCACTGATCACCATACGGCTCGAAGCTTCCATCAATGAACAGGCTGTTCCCTGCCTGACGCGGACCAAATTGCAGCGGCAGCGCGATCAGATTGCCGAAACCGCCTGCAGGCATCGTATCCTGGCTCGGAAAGAAGCGGTCATAAGACGAAAATCCAATATCCGGCTTCTGCTCCATCGCCTCGGTGAGGAGATGCGCGCCCAACCGCCGCGCGAGCGCAGCGGGAACCGGCTCGGCGAAGAAGATCCAGACATGCCCACCATTGCCGGACCGGGAACGCTCCAGCGCCGCCGGAACGCCACGCGCCTTGCAGGCGGCAAGATAGGCGGCCGCGTCCTCGCGCCATGTCGTCTTGTCGAAATCGGCGGCGAGAAACCAGCAACTCTCGCCCGCCAGCATGGGATAGACGCCGACAGTATGGCGGCCGCGCAAATGCCCGTCGATCAGCGAGTCGGTGATAGGCAGAAAGGCGCGATGCGGGCAATCGGCGCATTTGATTTTCGGCTTACCGCAAATGCCTCGCACCCATTCATTGGAACAGGCGGGCGCATATCCGGCCTTTTCAGTCTTGACGCTCTCCCACCTTCTCGGAAACACATCCTCGCGACCCCGAAACAGTGAGCGGATGAGGGCGATTTTCGCGGCCGGCGGCGACGCGTTGGTCACGGGCGCATCGGCTACCGGCAGCGCCAAGTGGTTCGAACTGTCGAGGACGGTCTTCTTCACCGCCTCCCGCGCCGCTCGGAGGCTGGCAAGCCTTGCCTCCAACTCCGCCTTCTCGGCGTCGAGTTGAGCCAGCCGCTCACGAATGGCGGCAATTTCATCAGCCTCCGTCGTGTCAAGCGGTGTGTTCTTGCGATCCTGCATCGGCACGGCTCACTCTCGGGGATTATGTGAATTCCCTTTTACTGTCTTCGCTCCGCAGCCGGCCAAGGAGAGTTCGATTCCCTTTGTCGAATGTACGGAACAATTGATCCGGTTTCCGTCCGAAGTCCATTTCTTCAGGCTGATCCGCCTTCTCAACACCAACATGTCGCCTCTATGAATACGCGGTGCCGGGAGCAGCGTGATCAACGACGCGATATCAAGCTGGCCGCTAATCTCCTTTTATCACGTTGATGAAAATGACGTTCACTCGTCTTCACGCAAAGCACCGTCGCTTACTGCACACGCTGCGCACACGCAGGCTTATAACTTATTGATTTCTTTGGATTGTCACCACCATCCATCATGGGAGCCACGGAAAACCGGTGCGCGGAAATCTGCGCTTTTGCGCTCATCCGGTCCATTCTCTGACGTTTGGTGCACATATAGCGCACACGGAACGGGTCACACTGCACACGCCTTATAACCCTGGTTTTCTCCTCTTCTCAATTGGGAAAGCAGTGATAATCCGAGAAAACGCCTAACGTCCTGGAACAATCGGCGGGCCAATCGACAATTGGTGTGCCACTCATTACGCGCTGCTCGTCGGATCGCTCAGCATGACAAGGCGGCGAATATGCACAGGTTTCGCCCGGAGGCCACCAAACAGACTTGCGCCACCCAAAACGGCTGCCGCAATCACCGATAGTTCGTCGCCCTCTCCAAGCTGGAAGCGGCCGGTCTGGAATAAGTGCTCACATGGCTGCCCGATTGCCCGGCAAATCGGCGCCAGATTAGGATATGCCACGCCTCTCTTCCGGGAATAGCAACGCAGGGACGAAACGACGTTCGCATGGGCATCGAACCTATCGTATGTCGCGAAGCGCTGGGTATGTGGCGCCATTTCGGCATAGCCCTTGGTTGTGAGGGACCAAAAGAGAAACTCTTAAGAAGATCATGAACTCCCAGAGGTGAATGCGCCCAGGCCGCGCGAGAGGCCGGTCGGAATAGTTCGTGTCAAAAAAACAGAGGCCACCCATAGCCCAAGTATGCCAAAATAATTCCGTTTGAATCACCCGAAAGCAGCCTAAATGAACATTCGCCAGCTCGAATATTTTCTGACGGTTGTCGACTGCAAGAGCATGACGCTCGCGGCAACGACCTTGGGTGTCGCGCAGCCCACTCTGACAAAGACGGTTCGCGCGCTCGAGCTCGAATTGGGTGTCAAGCTGTTTGAGCGCATGCCACGGGGCGTGGAGTTGACGCCTTATGGGCGGAGCCTGCTCAGGCATGCGGAAGCGATCAAGGTCCAATTCGGAGATGCCAAGAGCGAGATCGGAGCGCTCCGCGGTGGCAAATACGGCACGGTTGTCATCGGCGCCGGTCCTGCCTGGCTCAGACGTCTCTTGCCGGCAGCCGTGGCGAAGGCGATAGGGAAGAACCCGTCCATACGCGTCAGGATCGAGGGCGGCTTCGACAATGCCCTGCTCAGGGCCTTGCGTCACGGTGATGTGGATCTCGTCATCGCGGAGCTTCCTGCGACGGAAGCGCCGCGCGACCTCAAGATGCAGCCGCTCACCTCCGACCGGCTGGGTGTCTGCTGCCGCAAAGACCATGAGCTCGTCAAAGGGCG
>Ga0187894_10001597_pt1 | contig 28774 bp, 20 predicted proteins | sample GBC1701081metaG_FD_136650 | JGI IMG/M metagenome (GOLD analysis project Ga0187894, IMG submission 136650) | White microbial mat communities from a lava cave in the Kipuka Kanohina Cave System on the Island of Hawaii, USA - GBC170108-1 metaG ...
CACGCACGCCGATCCGGACCGCAGCCTCTACACGCGCGTCCGCGCCCGCGTGACGCTCGAAGAAGGCGGCTTCCGCGAGGCGTGGGTGTACTTCTACAACGCCCCGCTTGGCGGCGCGCCCCGCATCCCGTCCGGCGACTACCTGGCCCACATCCGCGCGCGTTAGCGCGCATCCGCGGAGCACGCGCTCTCACGGGGCGCCACGCCGCCCGCTCCCCGGCGGCGCGCTCATTCGGACGCTCTTCCGCGGACCGATATCCTTCCGGACGCAGCCTTCCTGGCCAGTGCCTCCCGAGTGCCGGTTTCTGATCTGACTTCCTGAGCCAACTTCCTGGGGCGCTTTCATTCCCTGGTGCGGGACGATACGATATCGCCCATGCCCAAGGATGTGCCCACCTACAAGAACTTCATCAATGGCGAATGGGTCAGCTCTCAATCGGGTGAGCTGTTCGAAAACCGCAACCCCGCCAATACCGACGATCTCATCGGTCTGTTCCAGAAATCGAACCAGGCGGACGTGCAGCGCGCGATTGACGCCGCCGAGGCCGCCTTCCAGGAATGGCGGCTCGTGCCCGCGCCGCGGCGCGCCGAGGTCCTCTACCGCGCGGCGCAGCTCTTCACCGAGCGCAAGGATCGCTACGCGCGCGAGATGACCCGCGAAATGGGCAAGATCGTCGCCGAGACCGGCGGCGACGTCCAGGAAGCCATCGACATGAGCCAGCTCATGGCGGGCGAAGGACGCCGCATGTACGGCCAGACCGCGCCGTCGGAGCTGCGCCACAAGTTCGCGATGTCCGTGCGCCAGCCGATCGGCGTCTGCGGCATGATCACCGCCTGGAACTTCCCGATGGCCGTCCCGTCGTGGAAGATCCTGCCCGCGCTCGTCTGCGGCAACACCGTCGTCTTCAAGCCCGCCGAGGAAGCGCCGCTCTCCGGCATCAACTTCGTGCAGACGCTCGTCGACGCCGGCCTGCCGCCGGGCGTCGTCAATCTCGTCACGGGCGACGGTCCGGGCGCCGGCGCGCCGATGCTCGCGTCGGACAAGGTGCGCGTGATCTCGTTCACCGGATCGACGGCCACTGGACGCCTGATCAACGAAGCGTGCGCGCCGTCGTTCAAGAAGGTCCATCTGGAGATGGGCGGCAAGAACGTGATCCTGATCATGGATGACGCCGATCTCGAGCTCGCCGTCGACGGCGCGCTCTGGGGCGGCTTCGGCACGACCGGCCAGCGCTGCACCGCCGCCAGCCGCGTCGTCGTACACAAGGATCTCTACAAGGCCTTCGTGCAGCGCTTCGTCGAGCGCGCGCGCACGCTGCGCGTGGGCGATGGTCTCGACGCGAATACGCAGATGGGGCCGTCCATCAGCGAGCCGCAGTTGAAGAAGGTGATGGAGTACATCGAGATCGGCCAGCAGGAAGGCGCGACGCTGGCGACGGGTGGCCACCGGTTGACGAGCGGCGCGCACGTGAAGGGCTTCTTCCACGAGCCGACGATCTTCTCGGACGTGACGCGGACGATGCGGATCGCGAAGGAGGAAATCTTCGGACCGGTCGTCTCGGTGCTGGCGTGCGAATCGCTGGAGGAGGCGATCGACATCGCCAACGACGTCGCCTACGGCCTGTCGGCGGCGATCTACACGCGCGACATCAACAGCGCCTTCACGGCGATGCGCGACGTCTACACCGGCTTGTTCTACGTCAACGCGCCGACGATTGGCGCGGAAGTCCATTTGCCGTTCGGCGGGACGAAGGCCACGGGCAACGGTCACCGCGAGGCGGGCACCGCGGCGCTGGATGTGTTCTCGGAGTGGAAATCGGTCTACGTCGACTTCAGCGGACGGCTGCAGCGCGCGCAGATGGACGTCGAGCAGATCTAGTTATCAGTCGTCAGTCGTCAGTGATCGGTGTCCTTCATGCGCCCGCCGACGAGGCCGGCGTCCGACTGCTCACTGACAACTGACAACTGACAACTGACGACTGACAACTGACTACTTTTCTACGATGCGCACTCGCCGTCCATCACCTCGGGCGCGAACGCGTGGTCTTCGCCGAGGTCGATGAAGTCCTCGGTCGTCGCGGCCGCTGCGTCGAGGCGTTCCAGATCCGCGAGCGCGGCCTTGACGTCCGCGAGCTCGACGCGTCCCAGGAATGCCGACGCCGTCTCGCCGGGCAGGTGCGCGCGCTGATAGAGATCGAGCACGCGTTCGACCACCTGCGGGATGCGCCGCGCCGGGATCTTCGCGGCCACGCGTCCGAAGGACGTGCCCTCCGTCGACACGCCGCCGCCGACCATCACGAAATACTGCGGCACGGCGCGATCGTCCACCTTGCGGATGCTGCCCTGGAAGCCGATGTTGGCGATGTGATGCTGGCCGCAGCCGTTCGGGCAGCCGCTCATCTTGATGACGACGTCCGGCGCAGCGGCAATCAGGTCCGGCCGCGCGCGCAGGTGCGTTTCGAGCTCCTTGCCGAGTCCGCGCGACTGCGTCACCGCGAGGCGGCAGGACTCCGCGCCCGGGCAGCTCGTGACGTCGGCAATCGTGCCCGCGTGCGCGAGGCCGAGGCCGGCGGCGGAGATCTGCTGGAACAGCTCGCGGATGCGATCGACCGGCACCCAGCGGAAGGAGAGATCCTGTTCCGGCGTCACGCGTACGGTGCCGTCGCCGAAGGCCTGCGACAGCTCGGCGAGGAGGCGGAACTGCGCGGCGGTGAGATCGCCGAGCGGCACGGTCACCGTGACGATCGCGTAGCCGGGCTGCTTCTGCGGACGGACGTTGGAGCGCCGCCACGCGTCGTAGGCGTCTTCGTTGAACGCGAGCACGGGCCGCACGTCGGGGACGATGCCCGGTCCGCGGACGGTCGATCGCGCCGCGCGCGCGGCCGTCTCCTCGGGCAGCGGCGCCGCGGATCGAATCCAATCCGGCTCCGTCTCCTCCGGCGGCGCCTGCGGATCGAACGGCAGCGGATGCCCGCCTTCCGCGCGGATCTCGGCGAGCGTGTGCAGCACTTCCTCGCGGAACTTCTCCCAGCCGAGCGACTTGATGAGGAACTTCATCCGGTTGCGGTTCTTGTGCGCGTAATCGCCGAGCCGGTGGTAGACGCGGATGACGGCTTCGGCGACGTTGAACATCTCGCCCGTCGGCTCGAACGCGAACAGCTCGTAGCCCGCCCGCGTCATCGTGGCCGTGCCGCCGCCGATCGTGACCTGGAAGCCGCGCACCGCGCGACCGTCGGTCTCGCGGACCTTCGCGCGCCAGCCGATGTCGTTGATCGCGGTCAGCGCGTGATCGTGGACGCAGCCTTCGAACGCGATCTTGAACTTGCGCGGCAGCGAGGCGCTGAGCGGATGCCGCAGCAGATAGCGCGTCAGCGCTTCGCTGTACGGCGTGATGTCGAAGGCTTCCTCCGCCGACACGCCGGCGTACGGGCACGCCGTGATGTTGCGCACCGAATTGCCGCACGCCTCACGCGTCGTCAAACCCGCTTTCTGGACGATGTCCAGGACGGTGGCAACCTCGGGGAGACGGACGAAGTGGAACTGCAGGTTCTGGCGCGTGGTGATGTGACCGAAGCCGCGGGAATGGCGTTCGGCGACGTCCGCGAGCGCGTGCAGTTGTTCCACGGTCAGGAGTCCCTGCGGGATCTTGACGCGGATCATCTGCACGTCGGACTGGCGCTGGCCGTACGTGCCGCGCAGCAGCCGGAAGGCACGCCACTGGTCCGGCGTGATCTCACCATCCTCGAACTGCTGGAGGATGGAGACGAATTCATCGATCTCGGCGGCGTCTCCAAACGTAAGCCGCGCGCGACCGAGTGTCTTGGGATCGTCAACTGGAGCCATTGTGTATCCTGCCTTCGTGCGTTGCCGTGTATTGCCTATCGCCGGCCGCCGGCCAGGCGGGCCGCGTCCGCGTTCGTGCGGTCGTCTGCCGCTTCGTCATCCGCCGCGTCCGCGCGGCTGACCGCGTGGGCCGCCACGTTGAGGCGATCCGCGAGCGAGACCACCTTCCCGATCACCATCGTGCCCGGCAGGTCCGTGTGCGCGTCGACGTCATCCGCGTCCTGCGCCGCGGCGACTTCGGCGAGCGTGCCGGTCCACGCCTCCTGCTGCGGCGTCGACGCGCCGAGCAGCAGCGCGACGGGCGTCCGCGCCGGCCAGCCGCGCGCGATCAGCCGTGCCGCAATCGCGTGCCGCGTGGCGAGGCCCATCATGACGACGATGGTCGCGGCGTGCGGCGGCAGGGCGTCGAGCACGGGGGCGTACGCGTCTTCGGCGTGGCCGGAGACGATGACAGCGCTCGACGCGAGGCCGCGATGCGTCAGCGGGATGCCCGCCAGTGACGCCGCGGCGTGCGCGGACGAGACGCCCGGGACGACCTCGAACGGCACGCCGGCGGAGACGAGCGCGAGCGCCTCTTCGCCGCCGCGGCCGAAGACGTACGGGTCGCCGCACTTCAGGCGCACGACGCGCTTGCCGCGGAGCGCCGCGCGGATCAGCGTCCGGTTGATCGTCTCCTGCCGGTAGGAATGGCGGCCGGCGCGCTTGCCGACGAGCACGCATTGCGCGCGCGTGGCGTGGCGCAGCGTCTCGACGGACACCAGCGCGTCGTACAACACGAGATCCGCGTCCTGCAGCCGCGTCACGGCCTTCAGCGTCAACAGCTCCGGATCTCCCGGCCCCGCGCCCACCAGCGACACCATTCCCGTCATGCGTGCCCCTCCACGTTGGCGGCGGCGACTGGCGCCTCCGCGCTCGCGCGAGCGCCTGCGCCGGACGCTGCGCGCTGCCGATAGAGATCCACCAGCGCTTCCAGGAGCAGCGGACGCCGATCCGGCATCGGAATGCTGGCCTGCCGCCACGTCGTGCGCAGCGCGCACGCGCGGGCCATCCACTGATCGAGGTCGCGCGGCAGCAGCGCGTCCACGCCTTCGCGCAGCAGCCCCGCGAGCGCGGGCGCGCGGCCGTCCGTCGAGATCGCGATCGTCACGTCATCGCGCCGCACGACGCCGCCCAGATACGCCGACGCGTTCGACGGGTCGTCGACCGCGTTGACGAAGAGGCGCCGCGCCTCGGCCTCGCGGGCGACGTCGCGGTTGACGTCCGGCGGACCGGCGGCGACGACGAACCAGGCGTCGTCGAGATCGGCAATCTCGAACGCGCGCGTCGCAATCGTCACGCGATGCGGGGACGCCTGCTGCCACGCGTGGATGCTGCGCGAGACGAACGGCGCGACCACCGTCACGATGGCGCCGGCGTCGAGCAGCGCGCGCAGCTTGCTCGCGGCGACGGTCCCGCCGCCGACGAGCAGCACGCGCCGATCGCGCAGCTTGAGGAAGACCGGATACAGAGCGGAATCGAGCATTATCGCACCAGCGCTTCCGACCGCTGCGGTTCGAGCAGACCGCGATCCACGAGATGCGTCAACACGCGGCGGACGCTCGTCTCCACCGTCTCCTGATCGCTGCGCACGACGACGTCGGGCGTCGCCGGCGGTTCGTAGGGATCGGACACGCCGGTGAAATGCGCCACTTCGCCGGCGAGCGCCTTCTTGTAGAGGCCCTTCACGTCGCGATCGACCAGCGCCTGCAATTCGGCCTTCGCGTAGACCTCGACGAACGCGAGGCCTTCGCCCTCGACGAGGCGGCGCACTTCGGCGCGGACGTCCTCGTACGGCGAGATGGCGGCGGTGATCGCAATCGTGCCGTGCCGCGCGAGCAGGCGCGCGACGTAGCCGATGCGGCGGATGTTCGTGTCGCGATCTTCCTTCGAGAAGCCGAGTCCCTTCGACAGATACAGGCGCACTTCATCGCCGTCGAGAATCTCGACGCGCGAATTCGTCAACCGGCCCTGGAGCGCCTGCGCGATCGTGCTCTTGCCGGCGCCGGACAGGCCCGTGAACCAGAGGACGAATCCCTTCGTCCCCTGCAGCGCCTCGCCGGACGCGGACGTCGAGGCGTCCGCAAGATCGGCCGTGTAGTGGCGCCGCAGGACGGCGGCCACTTCGGCCCGCGTAAACGCTTCGGGCAGCGGCTCGCCGGCGCGCAGCAGCTCGCGCACTTTCGAGCCCGAGAGATCGACGCGCGTGGATGCGTCGTGCGGACACGTGCGCGTCGACGCCGGGCTGTTGCAGGCCATGCAGTAGAACGTCGGCTCCATCTTCAGCGGCGTCACGCCGATCTCGTCCGCCGTGAAGCGATCGAAGATCCGCTGCGCGTCGTACGGCCCGTAGAACTTGCCGACGCCGGCGTGATCGCGGCCGACGATCAGATGCGTGATGCCGTAGTTCTTGCGCGCGATGGCGTGGAAGATCGCCTCGCGCGGGCCGGCGTAGCGCATCGCGGCCGGAAACGCCGCCAGCACGGTGCGATCGGCGGGGTAGTAGCGATCGATCAGGACGCGATACGCGTCGAACCGCACGGCCGCCGGCACATCGTCCTGCTTCGTTTCGCCGATGAGCGGATGGATGACGAGGCCGTCCACGAACTCGAGCGCGAGCTTGGTCAGATGCTCGTGCGCGCGGTGGATGGGATTGCGCGTCTGGAAGCCGGCGACGTTCTTCCAGCCGCGGCGCGCGATCTCCGCGCGAAGCTGCGTCGGCGTCAGCCGATGCGCGGCGAACGGCAGCGTGTCCGGCAGCGGCAGCACGCGGATCGATCCGCCGACGAGCGTCCGCGGCCGCGCGCGCAGATATGCGACGCCAGGATGCGCGTCATCGGTCGTGCCGTAGACCGCCTGCGCTTCCACGTCCGGGTCGCGGTCGAAGATCGCGTCGATGTGGATCGTCGCCCAGAGACGGCCATCGGCGTCGTAGAGCGCGGCGTCATCGGTGAGCGAGGCGCGCGTCGGATGGTCGACCGCGAGCGTGAAGGGCAGCGGCCAGACGGTGCCGTCGGCCAGACGCAGGTCCTGCAGCACGCGTTGGTAGTCTTCCGGCCCGAGAAAGCCGGTCAGCGGACTGGCGGCGCCGGTCGCGATCAGCTCGACATCGGCGAGCTCCCGCGCGTCGAGCGTGATGCGCGGCAGCGTGACGGCGTGCGCGCGAAACGCGGCGACGTCCTCGCCGGGAACAAAGCGATCGATGAGCGTGCCGCCGTGGGGTGAGACGAGTGTGGTCATGATGTCGTAGATGTCGTCCGCCTAAGTTGTCACTTCGGGTTGTGGGGCGTCGGCGTGCGCCGCGTCGGCATGCACCGCGTCGGCCGGAATCGGAGCCGCAGGCCTCGCGTCGAGCGGAGACATGTCGCCGCGCGCCAGCTCGGGCAATGTGTCCGCTTGCGAGCGCGGCGCCCGCCCCGCGTCGTCCGAGGCGTGCAGCCCGCACTCCGTCTTCTGCTGCCCGCGCCAGCGGCCCGCGCGCTCGTCTTCGTCCAGGCCGACCCGCGTCGTGCAGGGCTGGCAGCCGATGCTCGGATAGCCGCTGTCGTGCAGCGCGTTGTACGGGACGTTGTGGGTCTGGATGTACTGCCAGACGTCCGGCTTGCTCCAGCGCACGAGCGGGTTCACCTTGACGAGATGGAAGCGCTCGTCCCACTCGACGCCGCGCGCGTTGGCGCGAGCCAGCGTCTGATCGCGGCGGATGGCCGTGAGCCACGCGTCGAAGCCTTTGAGCGCGCCTTGCAGCGGCGCGACCTTGCGGAGCGCACAGCAGCGCGCGGGCTCGCGCTCCCACAGCCGATCGCCGTGGAGGCGCGCCTGCTCGGGCACGGACTGCGCCGGCTGCACGGCGCGGATCGTCACGCCGTACGTACGCTCGAGCCGCGCCCAGAGGTCGTAGGTTTCAGGAAAGAGCAGACCGGTGTCGAGCGTGAAGACGTCGACGGGCAACTGCAGCCGCGCGATGAGATCGATCATCACGCAGCCTTCGGCGCCGAAACCGGTGGCGAACGTCAGCCGTGAACTGAAGCGTTCGGAGGCCCAGCGCAGGATGTCCTGCGCGGGCCAGGACTCCACGATGAGTCCCATCGTTCGCAACTCGTAGCGCGGTTCTGGCTCGAGCGCATCGGACGTGCGTGGTGTGGCACGAACCTTGTGCGCCTCTGTCGCCGTTCCGCCGGAATGACGAGGCATGCGGTCTCCAAAAACAAAAGGCCCGGAAGCGTATGAGCTTCCGGGCCTTCGGTGGAGTCAAGTCTCTGGTGCTTTTTCTTAGGGCACGATCACCAGGCAAGGAACACGACCGTCGACACGGAGGCCCCTGTGGGGCACCGCACAACAACAGGTCGTCATCACTGGCGTGTTGATCACAGCAGCATATTGGCAGAGTCGTGTCATGCGATCAAGCCCGACTTCTGTCATATGACGCGCAGGCATCGACATCGGGTACGCATCGGCACGGGTACCAGACCTCGACCCAGTCCCAGCGACCCAGTCCCAGCCACCCAGTCCGGCAGCCAGTCCCGCGCCCTCAGTCCCGCAGGCCGGCTCTCTGTTAGGCGTCGGTGGTAAGCGTCGAGGTTCACGATATGATCGCGTCATGCCCATGACGGACATCTGGATTGTCGGCGCGGCCCGCACGCCGATCGGACGCTACGGCGGATCGTTCAAGTCCTTGCACCCCGCGGAATTGGGCGCGGTGGCGGCGCGCGCGGCGCTGGCGCGCGCGGGGCTCGATCCGGCGACGGCGGATGTGGACGAAGTGTTCATCGGTCACGCCCGCCAGGCGGGCTCCGGACCGAACCCGGCGCGTCAGGTCGGCCGGCGAACCGGGCTGCCGGACACGGTGCCGGCGCAGACGATCAATCAGGCCTGCGCGTCCGGTCTGCAGTCCGTGGCGCACGGCGCGCGGGCGATCGCGGCGGGCGAGGCGGACCTCGTGCTGGCCGGCGGCATCGAGTCCATGAGTCGCATGCCGTACCTGGTCGATGCAGACGATGCCCGGTGGGGTCACAAGCAGGGAAACTTCAGTTTCGTCGACGCGATGTACCGCGACGGGTTCGCGTGTCCGCTGTCCAACCTGATCATGGGGGAGACGGCCGAGATCCTCGCGCGGGACTATGGCATCACGCGTGACGCGTCCGACGCGTACGCGCTGGAGAGTCAGCGTCGTGCGGGACGGGCGATCGAGGCGGGCGCGTTCACGGAGGAGATGGCGCCGGTGACGGTGGCGCAGCGTGGCGGACCGGTGACGGTGTCGGCGGACGAGCATCCGCGTCCACAGACGACGGCGGAGTCGCTGGCGAAGCTGCCGCTCACGTTTCCGGACGTGGAAGGGCAGCCGGGGATCATCACGGCCGGATCGGCGTCCGGCATCACGGACGGCGGCGCCGCGGTCGTGCTCGCGAGCGCAGAGCGCGTCCGCGCGCTCAACGTCGAACCGCTCGCCCGCATCGTCGGCTGGGCCACCGCCGCCGTCGATCCGCGCATCATGGGCATCGGCCCGGTACCCGCCGTCCGCAAACTGCTCGCACGCACCGGCCTGACGCTCGACGCCTTCGACCTCGTCGAGCTGAACGAAGCCTTCGCGCCGCAGGTGCTCGCCGTCCTGCGGGACCTGCCGTTCGACCCGGCGCGCGTCAACGTCCACGGCGGCGCTATCGCGCTCGGACACCCGATCGGCTGCACGGGCACCCGCATCCTGGTGACGCTGCTCCACGCGATGCGCCAACGCCAGGCCCGCCGCGGCCTCGCGACGTTGTGCGTCAGCGGCGGCCTGGGCATGGCCCTCGCCGTCGAGCGCGCCTGAACCGGACGAAGCCGACGTCGGCGCCGGTGGTGGTAACGAACGTCAGCGTTAATGACCGCGCCGCGTTGTCGTATGGGTGAATGGAGGTAATGGATGGCTGAATAGAGGTAAAATCGACCGTCCATTACCTCTATTCCGTCATGCCTTCGCTCGCGCCGGCATACGCTGCTTCGATACGTCGCGTCGGACGGTGGCCGCTGGAAGCCTGCTGACAATCAGATCGTGGAGCGAGACGCGGCCGGAGCGATCGCACGCGTGCGCTTTTCGGCGGTGTCAGCCGTCGGAACGCCCCAGGCCATGCAGACACTGACGACTGCATTCGATGAGGCCAGGCAACAGCATCTAGCCGATCCGCTCGTCCTGATCCCGCTGGCTGTGCTCGACTTTCTGTGCATCCACCCATTTCGCGACGGAAACGGACGCATCGCGCGGCTTCTCACGCAATTGCTGCTCTATCACTTCGACTATCGCGTCGGCGCCTACATCGGCATCGAACGAATCATCGAGCAGTCTCGCGCTGCGCTTGATGAGGGTCGAAGGCCACGTTGCGGTGTCAGGACAAGGACGGGCCGCCAGGTGGCGGACGCAGCCTCGGGCATAGACCGGGTGGGCGCAGCACGGATCAACGTTCGTGCGGCTGTGTCGTATACAGGATCATGAGGAGTCGCGCCCGACGCGTGCAGGCCGGTGGAGCCGGACACGCCGTGAGCGGGCGCGTGACGCGATGAGCATCGATCGACGCGAACTGCTGAAGACGGCCGCGGCCGCCTGCGCGGCGGCGGTGGCGGGGCCGCTGATGGCGCCGGCGGCGGCGCTCGCGGGACAGCGTCAGCTTGACTTGGGTCTGTCAGGACCAGGTCAGCCTGGACAGAATCTGCCTGGACAGCGTCAGCCGGGATCAGGCCAGCCACGCCTGGGCCGGCCGCGTGCGTCGGAGTTTGCCTTCGCGCGGCTGCGCTATTCGTCCGGCGACTGGGACTTCAATCCCAAGGTCGCCGCGAACGTCCTCAACTCCATCGTCGAGTACACGACCGTCCCCGTGTATCGGGAAGAAGTCGTCATCACGGCGGATTCCAAGGAGCTGTTCGCGTTCCCGTTCCTCTTCATGACCGGCCACAAGCTGGTGCGGTTCAGCAAGGACGAGCGCGAGAACCTGCGGCGCTACGCGGACCAGGGCGGCCTGCTCTTTTCGGACGACTGCAATCACGACGTGGCGGGGCTGTACGCGAAGTCGTTCGAGCAGGAGATGCGGACGCTGTTCGGCGAGTCGGGCGCGATGCCCAAGGTCGCGCGCGCGCATTCCATCTACCACGCGTTCTTCCCGTTCCCCGACGGCCCCCCGCAGACGTCCCACGAGCTGAACGGGTGGGGCGACGACATGGTCCACGATTACCTGCGCGCGGTCGACGTCAACGGCCGCATGGCCGTGCTCTACAGCAACAAGGACTACGGCTGCGAGTGGGACTACGACTGGAAGAACAAGCGCTTCCAGCGCGACGACAATACGAAGTTCGCGATCAACATCATCACCTACGCGATGACGGCGTAAGGCACGTCACCGCCGCGGCGCCGCGCGTCGTGTCGGCTAGGGCTGGGCGAGCGCCAGGCAGACGAGCAGCGCCCATTGCGTGCCCTTCCACGAATCGGTCGTGTCGAACGACTCGTCGGGCGAGTGCGCGTGGTTGCCCTGCCCGCCGCCGCTGATGCCGATCGAAGGGATGCCGAGGCTGATCGGATAGTTCGGATCCTGCGAGCCGTCCGTGAACGTGACCGGCAGGCCGAGCGCCTGCGCGGTCGAGCCCGCCGCCTGCGAGATGGGCGCGTCGCGCGGCACGGTGCCCGCCGGCCGATCGCCGACCAGCTTCTTCTCGACCGTCAGCTTGCCGCGATTGCTCCAGCGCGCGTTCTCGTCCGCCAGCGCCCGATCGATCGCCGACAGGACCTCGCCTTCGAGCGTCTTCAGGGCGTTCGCGTCCACCGAGCGCATGTCGATCTCCATCCACGCGTCCGTGGCGATGGAGTTGACCGACGTCCCGCCGCCCACCCGTCCGACGTTGAATGTCGTCTTCGGCGTCTCCGGCACGCGGACGTCCGCAATTTGCGCAATGGCGCGGCCCAGCGCATGACTGGGATTCGCCAGGCCGAACGCGCCGTAGCTGTGGCCGCCCGGCCCGCTGAAGGTGACGCGATACCGCCGGCTCCCGACCGCCTGATGCAACACGTCCGGCGGTCCCGTCCCGTCGACTGACACAAAGCGATCGACCTTGTCTTTCAACTCGACGTTGAACAGGTGCTTGACGCCACGCAGGTCGCCGAGTCCTTCTTCGCCGACCGTGCCGACGAAGGTGATCGTGCCGGGCGTCTCGATCTTCGCCTCGTTCAGCGCCCGGATGACGCCGATGACCACGGCGAGACCGCGGCAATCATCGCTGATGCCGGGACCGGCCAGCACCGTGCCGTTGCGCTTCACCGTGACGTCTGTCCCCTCGGGAAAGACCGTGTCGAGGTGCGCGCTGAAGACGAGGTGCGGACGCGCCGCGCGTCCCGGCCGCTCGCCGAGGACGTTGCCTTCCTTGTCGATGCGGACGTTCTTCAGGCCCAGCTCCTGGAAGCGCTTCTTGTACGCCGCCGCGCGGACCGCTTCCTTGAACGGCGGCGCCGGAATCTGGCAGATGGCGATCTGCTCCTCGATAATCGCGGGCTCGTTGCGGCGGACGGCGTCGAGCGCCTGCGTGACCGCGGCGTCCTGCATCAGCGTGCGGCCGATGGCGGACGCCTGCTGCTGCGCGAACGCGGCGTTGCCGCACAGCAGGACACCGCACAGCAGCGCGGCCGGACAGGCCAGGAACGATCGGAAGGGCGAGGCGGACGGGTGACGGGTGTCGTGGCGCATGCGCATAGGAGTTTGACGACTAATCTACCCCGAGTCCGGGCGTGCGGTCATCATCCGCGCGCGCGTGCCGGATCTGCGTACGCCAGATCTGCGTACGCCCCGCGCGTGCGCGCGCGTCTGTCGCGGGCCGGCGTACGTAAAAACGGCGTACGCAGATCCGCGTACGCCGAGGATGCGTCCGCGCCGTCGGCGCGTACGCAGAAACTGTCAGAGCAGCCAAGCCGCCGGCTTACGAGTACGCCGCGCCGACCATGACTTTCTTGATCCGCAGATACGGCGACCCGTGCGACGGATGGTTGATCTGCACCGGCTGGCCCTTCGCGTCGCCCGTCGTTCCGTGCATCTCCCACGACGCCTTGCCGGATACCGCGTCCAGGTTGTTCCAGAAGTCCGTCGTGATCGCGTTGTACGTCACGTCGCTGACCATCCGCGTGATCTTGCCGTCCTTGATCTCCCAGAACGCGTCTCCGCCGAACTGGCCGTTGTAGCGCTGCTGGTCGATGGAATAGCTGCCGCGCCCGTCGATCAGGATGCCCTCCTTCGTGTCCGCGATGATCTGCTCCGGCGTCGGCGACCCCGCGCCGCCCGCGTCGACGTGGACGTTCGGCATCCGCAGGAACGGATAGTTCCGCCAGGACGTCGCGAAGGTGCAGCCGCGCGATTCCTTCTCGTTCATGAAGTGCGCGGTCTCGCGGTTCGTCTGCAGCCCCACCAGGACGCCGTCGCGCACCAGCGGCCACTCCTGCGTCTTCACGCCGTCATCGTCGTAGCCCACCGTACACATGCCGCCCGCGATCGTCCGATCCGCCGTGACGTTGAACAGCTTCGAGCCGTACTTCAACGTGCCGACGTCCGCCAGCTTGATGAAGCTCGTGCCGGCGTAGTTCGCCTCGTAGCCCATCACGCGATCGAGCTCCGTCGGGTGCGCGATGATTTCGTGGATCGTCAGCATCGCGTGCGCCGGCGTCAGCACCAGATCCTTCATGCCCGCGCTGACCGGCGGCGCCGACGCGTGCTCGATCGCCTCCGCGGCGATGCGCTCCGCGTTCTCGAGCAGCTTGCCTTCCGTGACCACTTCGTAGCCCGCCGTCCGCGGCGCGACGGTGAACGTCCGCGTCTTCACGCCCTTGCCGCGCGCCGTCGCGGTGTAGCCGGCCGCCGTCCGCCAGACGTCCTGCTCGATGTAGGACCCTTCGGACGTCGCGAGATACTTCCACTCGTAGTCGAACGCCATGTTCGACTGCATGCGGATGATGCCCTGCTTGCCGAGCACCGTCTCGTTGACCTTCATGAGGAACGCGATCTTGTCGTCCAGCGACACCTTGAACGGGTCGACCTTGATCGGCACCGCCCAATAGTCGGTGTACGCCGGCGTCGGCGCGAGGCGGACGTCGATCTTCTTCGCGACCGCGCTGGCCTTCGCGACGTCCACCGCCATGCGCGCGATGCGGCGCACTTCGTCCTCGGTCGTCAGCGGGCTGCTGGCGAAGCCCCACACGCCGCCGTGGATGACACGCACGCCGAAGCCGGCGCTCTCGCTGTAGCCCGCGCCGCCGAAGCCGAACGAGTTGGTGACGATGCGATCGCGGACGCTGACGCTGTCGTTGACGTTGCGCGCGAAGCGCACGTCGGCGTACGTGCAGCCCGAGCGCCTGGCTTCCGCGAGGGCGATGTCGGACAGGCCCTTGAACTTGGATTCGAGGACGCGGCCCTTGGGGGATTGCGCGATCAGGTCCGCGACCAGATCGCTCGCGGCCACGGCGACGCCCGACGCGGCCAGGGTTTTGACGAAATCACGACGGCTCTGCATGAATGTTCCGTTCCCCTCTCGGAGGGCACTAATCAGTTGGCACCGATCGGACGGTCCCGATCAGACGGCCGGCGAGATCGACGTCATCGTGAAATCCTCGACGCGCATGGGCGGCACGAGCGCCGTGCCCGGACCGTCGTAGGCTTCGCCGGTGTGCATCGGCACGGGTTTGCCCAGCATCGAGATGTTGTTGAACGCCACCGCGGGCGATTCGTTCCAGCGGAAGTTCTGGACGGGCGCGACCACCTCGCCGTTTTCGATGAGGAACAGGCCGTCGCGCGTCATGCCGGTATTCAGCAGCGTCATGGGCTCGACGCCGCGGATATACCAGAAGAACGTCACGAGCAGCCCGCGCTTCGTGGACTTGATCATCTCCTCGACCGTCGAGGTGCCGCCGTCCATCACGAGGCTCTGGCCGGGCGCCGTCGGCGACGCGTCTTTCTTCTGCTTCTGCGCCCAGAACCGGTCGTAGAACAGGTTCTTGACGACGCCCTTTTCGACCCACGTGATGTTGCGGGACGCGAGGCCGTCGGGGCCGACCGGCGTCTGCCGCAGGATCGGGTTGTCGATCTCGCTGCGCAGCGTGAAGTTGTCGCCGAACAGCTTCTCGCCCAGCTTCGTCTGTCCGCGTTCCTTACCGGACATGAAGCTGCGGCCTTCCTCCGCGGCCCGCGCGTTGAACGCCTGGAAGACGAGCGACAGCAGGCGCGCCGCCGGACGCGGTTCGAGCACCACGGTGTAGTTGCCCGGCTCGATCGCGCGCGGCTTTTGCGACTTGACCGCTTTCGTGGCCGCGACTTCCGTCAGCGCCGCCGCGTCGATCTGCGACGGGTCCTTCACGTTCGTCGTGCCCGCCCACCCGGAGCCCGTGCCGTCCGGCGTCCGGCAGGTGAGGACGAAGCTCGCGTCGGCCCAGCGATAGTAGGCAAACAGCCCCTCGGAATTGGCGGTCGCCTGCGTCCAGTGGAACTTGGGAATGTAGCCGGCGCCGAGCACGCCCTTCTTCTCGCAGATCTCGACGCTCTTCCGCACCATCTCCGCGCGTTCGCCCGGACCGAAGTTCACCGCCGCGGGCGCGGCCGCTTCGATCTGCAGGTACTCCTGCGGCGGCTTGACGAGCGGCATCGTCTCCGGGTTGTCCGGCTTCCGCTTCGCGAGCGCCTGCACCTGGTCGATCGCGTTCTTCAGCGACGCATCGTCGAACTGGTGCGTCGACGTGGTGGCCGATTTCTGTCCGTAGTAGACCGTGATCTGCGCCTGCTGATCGTGCTCGATGAGATTCGCGGTGATCGTGGAATTCGCGTAGCGCGTGGCGGAGCGCTCGCCGCCCTGGAAGTCCACTTCCACGGCGTCGGCCTTGCACATGTTGAGGATCTTGTCCGTGATCTTCTTGACGTCTTCGCGCGAGTAGCTCATAAGTGCCTATCGTCCGGCGGCCCGCTGCACGCGGGGCCGCGTCTGCCTTCTGCAACCGCCCGGCACGAGCCGGGCAGACCCTCTATCATGTTCACCGCACGCGCCAGACGGCTCGCCCCGCGGAGCGGGGCAAAGCAGACAGCACAGGCTAGCCGGGCGGTCAACGACTCCACACGCTGGCGGTCTGAGGCTCTACCTCGCTAGCTATACGCCGTGCCGACCATCACCTTGCGAATCAGGCACGGTGACGAGCCGTGCGACGGACGGTTCGACTGCACCGGCTGACCCTTGGCGTCGCCGCCCATCCCGTGGTGCTCCCACGCTTCCGGCGGACCGACGGCGTCGAGGTTCGCCCAGAAGTCCGTCGTGATCGCGTTGTAGGTGAAGTCCGTCACCATCCGCGTCTTCTTGCCGTTCTTGATCTCCCAGAAGGCGTTGCCGCCGAACTGGCCGTTGTAGCGCTGCTGGTCGATGCTGAAGCTGCCGTCGCCGTCCACGAGGATGCCGTCCTTGACGTCGGCAATCATCTGGTCGACCGTCGGCGATCCCTTGGGCCCCGCTTCGAGCTGGATGTTCGGCATGCGGAGGAACGGGTAGTTCCGCCAGTGATTGGCGAACGTGCAGCCGCGGCTCTCGTTCTCGCCGATGTAGTGCGCGGTCTCGCGGTTGGTCTGCAGGCCGACGAGGATCCCTTCCTGGATGATCGGCCACCGCTGCGCCTTCACGCCGTCATCGTCGAAGCCGACCGTCGACATGCCGCCAACGTGCGTACGGTCCGCGTAGACGGTGAGGTTCTTCGATCCGTACTTCAGCTTCTTCAGGTCCGGGACCTTCACGAAGCTCGTGCCGGCATAGTTGGCTTCGTAGCCGACGATGCGATCGAGCTCGGTGGGATGGGCGATGATCTCGTGGATCGTGAGCGCGAGATGCGAGGGCAGCAGGACCAGATCCTTGATGCCGGAGCCCACCGGCTTCGCCATCGCATGCTCGACGGCTTCCGCGGCGACCCGTTCCGCGTGGCCGAGCAGATCGCTTTCGACGACGAACTCGTAGCCGCGCGTCGTGCTGCCGGGATCGTATGTGCGCGTCTTCACCTGGCCCTGTGCGCTGCGCGCCGTCGCGCTGCACCCGCAGCTCGTGTAGTAGAAGACCTGCTCGATGTTCGATCCTTCCGTCGTCGCGAGGAACTTCCACTCGTAGTTGAAGCTGACGAGCGCGTTCGCGAAGAGCACCTGCGGGTTCTTCTTCATCGCGGCCGTGACGGCGACGAGGTGCGCCACCTTGTCTTCGAGCGGGATCGTCCACGGATCCGTCTTGATCGGCGTCTGCCAGAACTCGTTGTACGCGGGGACGGGCGCCAGGCGGACATCGGTCTTCTTCGCGATGGCGCTGCCCTTGGCGACGTCCGTGGCGAGGCCGACGATGCGCTTGATCTCGTCCGGCGTCACGAGCGGACTGCTCGCGAAGCCCCACACGCCGCTGTGGATGACGCGCACGCCGAAGCCGTAGGTCTCGTTATCGCCGACGTTGCCGAAGTTGAATTGCCCGAAGCCGCTCACGAGCTGCCCGTTGCGGACCTGCAGGCCGTGCGAGCGGTTGCGCGTGAACCGGATGTCGGCGTACGTGCAGCCGAGCCGCTTCGCTTCCTTGAGCGCCGCGTCGGACCATTCGCGATACCTGGGATCGCGCACCTGGGGGAAAGGTTCATCGAGCGCGAGGCCGTATGCAGACGACCCGAGCGCACCGAGGCCGATGGCGCCAAGGCCCATCGTCTTCACGAAGTCGCGACGAGTGTGTTCCATAGTGTGAATGCGGACGAGAGTGGCTGACGAGGCGGAGCCTCAGACCAACGAGCATGGAAAGGCGGCTCCGCCTCGCTAGCCATGCTGTCTGCTTGCCCCGCTCCGCGGGGCGAGCCGTCTTGACGGATCAACACGTGACTCAGTTGCAAAGAATTTCGGCCGTCAAGACGTCTAGTGCGCGCCGGCGCGCCGCCGGAGGCACCATTCCGCTCCCAGGCACGCGGCCAGCGGCAGCAGCCACCACGCCGATCGCATGGGACGCCAGATGCCGGACGAACGGTCCGCCGATTGCACCGACGCACGCAGATCCGCCGCCAGACGATCGACGTCGTGGGAGTCGTAGATGCGGCCGCCCCGCGCGCCGACCCAGGCGTCGAGCGCCGCCCATGGGGGCGCGGGCATTCGGGCGTCCGAGGAGACGAGCAGGGGAACGATCGCGGCCGGTTGCTCCTGACTGGCCGTGGCCGACACCGCATATACGCCCCCGCGCAAGGGAGCGTTTAGGCGGCCGCGGAACGTGCCAGGGACGGCGTCTGGCCAGACCCGCGCGAATGTCGCGGATTCAGACGGCCGATCCGCGCTCTCGCCGCCTTGTTCCCGAGAGGAGTCCCGCGGAGCGACCTGGACGCGGACGCGTTCGCCTTCGTGCGGCGCGCCCGCCGCGCCAGCGGCGGCGTCACGGAGACGAATCGTGACATGTACCGGATCGCCGGGCAGGACGACGCGCGGCTGCACGGTGATGTCGACGGGCGGCGGCGTCCGCGCGGCCCAGGACGCGGTGAGATCGGTCCAGAGCCGTGCAAAGCCGGCGGCGTCAGTCTGGCGAAACCGCCACGCATCGAGTGCGGTGACGAGGACGATCCGGCCGGCGCCGCGCGGGCTGGCCAGGATCGCCGGCCGGCTCGCGTCGCCGTCCACGCTGGACGCGACGACCTCCGTCCCGGGAAGCAGCGCGCGGACCGTCAGCCATTCCGTGGCCGACCACGAGGCGTCGCCCGCGATGCGCGGCGCGCGGACGCGTACCGGCTGGTCGATGAGCCGTTCGCCGAAGCCGGAGCCGGGGAGCAGGCGCACGTACGCGCCGTCCGGCCGTGCGTCCGGGACGAAGACAACGGTGCCGCCCTGGATCCGCGCGAACCAGTCCAGCGCATCGACCTGGTCGGCGGTCAGGCCTTCAGGCGCAAAAACGATGACGGCCGCGACGCGACCGAGCGTCGCCCGATCGAGCGCGGCGCGATCGATCGTTGCCCGCGTGCGCGTGTCTCCAGACGGCGTCGATGCGGACGCGCCGCCGCGCACGGTCAGTCCGCGCGAGACGACGGTCGAGGCGACAATGGCGAGCCGGCGGTCCTGTTCGAGCGCACGCCGCACGAACGTCGCGCTCCAGGATGGTCTCGGCTCGATCAGCAGGACAGGCAGCGCGCGGTCGACGATCTCCACGCCGGCGTCCGCGCGCGCGCGCGTCGCGTCGCCCTCGCGGATATCGACGGTGAACCGCGCCAGCCCCGGCTGCGCCGGCAGCACGTCGAAGGACGCGGTCCAGCGGTCGTCTGGCGACGAGACGACGTGCGGGTGACGCGCGACTTCGACAGCGTCGCGCAGCAGGACTGCCTGCAATGTGCGGCCCTGGAGACGCACCGCGCGCAGCGACGCGTCGACGTGCAGGCGCTCGAACAGCGACGCACGCGCCGGCGCGGACACGTCCTCGACACGCACGCGCGGCTCGTCCCGTCCATGCGCGCGCAACCCGAACACGCGCGCGCCATCCTGCGTCATGACATCTTCTGGATAGTCGTCATCACCCACGACGACATACGCGTCCGCCTGCGCGCCCGGCTGCTCGCGGATATCGACATCGTCCCGCAGCGCCTGGACGAACGCCGCGCGCGTCCGCGCAGCGGCGTCGTCCGACCGATCGCCGGACACCGACAGCGCGACCGTCGGCCGGCCGGCAGACGAAGAGGTCACCGGCGGATCGATCAGCGCGAGCAGCACGATCGCGAACGCGGACGCGCGGAGGACGCGGCGCAGGATCATCGCGAACCCTCCCTGCGCCGCAGCGCGTCGACGAACGCCCCCGCGAGCGACGGGTCGATCGATGCCGGATCCGCCGCGTGCGTCGCCGGCGTGAGCGTGGACACGAGCACGCTCACGCGTGCCAGCGCCGTCCGTGCGTGACGCGCCGCCGCGTCCGCGTCGCCTGCATCAGTGGCGCGCGCGGCCTGCAGCAGCACTCGCGACGCGTCCTGCAACTCGGATGCGCGCGCGTCGATCGTCAACGCTTCTCGCGCGAGCGTGGACGCGGCGATCGCGAACGGCGGCCGCGCGGCGGAGGGAGGCGGCGCGCCGGCAGCGAACGACGCGGCCAGCCGGTCGATCTCCAGCAGCAGCGCGCGCAGCCGCGGCAGACGATGATCGCCCTCCGGCGGCGCTGGCCGCGGACCGGGCGCCGCGGCATCGAGGCTGCCGGTCAATCGCCGCGAAGGATCGATCGTGCCGCCGACCGCGAGCGTCCGCAGGAAATAGCGCTGACGGCTCAACGCGCGCTGCATCGCCGCGAGCGCCTGCCGCTGTGCGTCCAGCGCGCGGCCCGTGTCGGCGCCGATCAGCCGCTGTTCCGCGACCGTCATCAGTCGCGTGGCGGTGACGAGCTCGTTCTGACCCTTGTTTTCGAGACGTCCGCTCTGGATCTCGTCCGAGTGCTCCGCTTCCTCTTCCTCGTCTTCGACGTGTCCGTGCGATCCCAGCATGAACAGGAACTCGGTTCGCACCATGCGCTGCTCGACGGCGAGCCCTTGCGCGGATTCCGTGAACGCGTCGCCTGCCATGCGCGCGCGCTGCGCGTGCAGGCGCTCGGTCTTCTGGATCAACGCGGCCAGGCTGATCGCGTGGCGATCTTCCTCGGGCGGCACCGCGAAGCCGCCGCTGATGACCGCGCCGGTCTTGCCGATCTCGATCACGAACGAGTCGGACACCGCCGGCTCGCGTCCAGGACGACCGTCCGTGGCCGCGGCGTAGTAGACCATCACGTCGCCTGGTTCGAGCGCGAGCGCCGTGAGGTCCGCGGTCGCATGACCCTGCCACGCGCGTGTGGAACCGCGCGTCAGCGCGAGCGGCATCTCGCCTTCCTTGAACTCGAACTGCTCGCCCGAGCCGGTCACTTTGGTGTACTTCAACACGAGCGAGCGCAGCGCCCAGTCGTCTTGCGCGGTCGCGGCAATCTTCACGCGCGCCGCCGCGTCCGGAAAGATCTCGTCGCGCGCCGGCTGCGAGATCGCGACCGACGGCGCGGCGTCGCTGGTCATGGCGACCGCAATCACACGCGGCCGCGGACGCGCATCCGCTTCACCGCGCGGCGTGACGGTGAGGACGCCGCTCGCGTCGATCGTCACCTGTCCCGAGAATCGCTCTTCGCTCGTCTTTGTCAGCGTGAGCGTGCGCTCGTTGAACTGGACATCGACGGCCGGCGCGGACGCGTCGACGGCGATGTCCACGCGCGTGCCGTCGATGGAGTCGATGCGCTCGGGGTCGATCACCGTCCGCGCCGGCTGGCCGAGATACGCGGGCGGATGCAGGACGAGCGTCACCGTGTGAAGGCCCGGCGTGCGCGTCGGCGCGGCGGCGTGGCTGCCGGCAGGCGATGCGGCTGCGTTCGCGGCTGTCGTCTCCGGGTGCGAGCGCGGGAGCAGATACGTGGCGGCCGTCGCCGCGACGCCGATCGCCGCGGCAATCGCCAGGCCGGTCACGGACGGTCGAAGCGGGACGAGCGCGGGGGGGGAGAGCCGGTCCGCGAGTGCATCGGCGTCCGCGATCACGCGCGTGCGAATGGCGGGTGATGCGTGCAGGCGCGATTCGGACAGTGCGCGTGCCGTGATCAGCAGGTTGCGGCACGAGGGCTCGCGGCGTTCGATCAGATCCACGATCGCGGTGTCGTCCGCGTGCCGCGCGCGCCAGAGCCACCAGGCCGCGAAGGCCACGAGCGCCGCGGCAACGGCGGCGAAGATGGGACCGCGCGCCAACAGCACGAGCATCATCGCGACCGCCGCGATCGCGAGCGCTTCGCCCGCGTGATTCAGCCGCACCCGTCGGCTGGTGCGCGCGATCAAGGACGCCAGGACGTCAGGCCGCGCGGTCATGCGCCTCCTCCGTCCCCTGCTGTTCTGCTGGGCGCGGCCGTCGCGTACGCCGCAGCCAGGTTTCGAGCGCGAGCCCGATGAGCGCGGCCAGCCAGAACCAGCGTCGATCGAACGACTCGACGCGCTGCCACTCGCTCGCGGGCAGCTCCGCGGCCGGACGCGTCCACGCGCGCAGCGTTGCGTCCGGAATCGTCTGCACGTCGGCCTCGGCCGGCGTCAGCGTCGACACGCGCGCGGCCAGCGCCGCGCGGATCAGCATCGCGTTCGCGGGAGACGAAGCCGGAGCGGTCGATGACAGCACCAGCGCGCCATTGGCCGACGCCGCGGTGAACGGCGGATGCGTCTCGCGCGCGCGCATCATGCGTTCGACCGTCGACGCCATCCAGGGCGCGTCCAACGCTCGCGCGTCCGCGGGTGTCGCTGCAGTTGCCGACGATCCTGTCGACGACGATCCTGGCAGGCGCACCTCCAGCGCGCGGTCGGCGTCCGCCACGAACGCGCCCGTCGCGAGCACGGCTTCGACCGCCGCGCGCGCCGCCGGGCGATCGGCCTCGCGTGCAATTACGCGGAGGTTCAGCGCCGGCACCTCGACGCCGGTCGCGGTGTCCACGATCGCAATGGCTTGGGCGCTCGCGTCCGCCGGCGCGGATCGCGTGACGCGGATCTCGTCAGCCGTCAACGTCGCGCGCACCGGTCCAGCGGCAAAGCCGGGCGCGCGTGCGCGCGTCGCGTGCGGCAGATCCACGTCCGCCGTGGCTGGCGGCGTCCCCGCGCGGATGAAGCGCAGGCCGATGTGGGCGGGCACGGCCGCGACGATCTGCGGGCCGAGCGCGTCGCGCTGGAAATCCGAGATGACGATGATCTCGCGGCGGCCGGGGGGCGCGTCGGCCAGCCACGCGCGCGCGCGATCGAGGGCGGCGGGCAGGCGATCGGCGTCGATGCGTGTCGCGTTCGCCGCGGTCCGCGTTTCGCGCGTGGCGATGTCATCCGCGGCGGCTCGATGCGGGGACATGCTGGCGCTCGTATCGACCACGAGCGCGCGCACGGTACGATTCGTCCAGGCATCGCGGCGCGACGCGGTGAGCAGCAGCGGATCCGCCAGCGCCGCCGTCGCGCACGCGAGGATCGCGACGCGGACCGCGAGCAGCAGCCAATCGCTGATCGTGCGGCGGCGGATGGCCGCGAGCCTCGACGCCTGCACGAAGCGCAGGCTGGGGAAGTCGATCGTCCGCGCCCGCGCGCGCACGAGGAGATGGATGGCGATGGGGATCGCCAGCGTCAGCAGGCCGAGCCAGGCTAGGGGATTGCGCCAGATCATCCGACCGTCATCCGGGCCGCCCACGACTCGCGTGAGTCGCGTGCGCGGCCGTGAGTCCTCGCGCGGGCCGCGTCAGACGCGGCGGCGCAGCAGGTAGCCGCGCAGCGCCTCGTCCAGCGGCGCCTGCGTCACGAGCAGCGTGTAGTCGACGCCTTCCGCGCGCGTGTGGCCGCGCCACCGTTCCAGGAACGCGGCGAACGCGTCTCGATACGCCGCGCGCACGTCGCCTGCGTGCGCGAGACGCCGCGCGCCAGTTTCCAGATCGCGCAGCTCCAGATCGTCGCGATACGGGAAATCGATCTCCGCCTGCGTCACGACCTGGAACACGGACACGTCGTGGCCCATGCGGACGGCGCGTCGGATCTCCGTGAGTACCGCCTCTTCGCCATCGTAGAAATCCGAGAACACGAGCAGCAGGCCGCGCCGGCGCAGCAGCTCCGTCGCGCGCCGGATCGATCGATCCAGGCGCCCTTCCCCCCCCGCGGACACGTTCGCGAGCGCCGCGAGCACGCCGCGCAGGTGATTCTGTCCGGCGCGCGGCGGAATGTACGCGGGCCGGTCGTCATTCTTGTCGTCGCGCCACGTGAGCAGGCCGACGCCATCGCCCTGGTCCGCGATCAGGTACGCGAGCGCGGCCGCCGCCATCGACGCGTACAGCACCTTCGACGGACCGCGGTCGTCCGCGAAGGCCATCGATCCGCTCGCGTCGAAGACCATCTGCGCGGCCAGATCCGTCGTCTCGCGAAACTGCCGCGTGTAGAGACGATCGGTGCGCGCGAGCAGTTTCCAGTCGACGTATTTCAGATCGTCGCCGGGCCGATAGTGCCGGTATTGACTGAACTCCGCGCTGTAGCCGTGGAACGGGCTGCGGTGCGGACCCGAACGCAGGCCGTCGACCACCGTACGCGCGACGACCTCCAGGTCGCCGACGCGGGCGAGCAGGGTCGGATCGAGCAGCGGACTGGCCATGATCGATTCAACGCTGATCGGTTCGACGCTCAGCGCGCCGGAAGCGCTTCGAGCAGCCGCTCGATAATCGTATCGGTGTCGATGCCGTCGGCTTCGGCCTGGAAATTGAGCAGGATCCGGTGGCGCAGGACGGGGAACGCGACGGCGCGCACGTCCTCCAGCGACGCGACGCTGCGGCCGTCGAGCAGCGCGAGCGCCTTCGCGCCGAGCAGCAGCGCCTGTCCGGCGCGCGGGCCGGCGCCCCATTTCACCCACTGGCGGATGGGGGGCGGCGCCTGATCGGACGAAGGGCCGGCGGGCCGCGTGGCGCGGACCAGGCGCGTGGCGTACGCGATCACGTTGTCCGCCGCGGGGATGTCGCGCACGAGCGCGCGCGCCTGCATCACGTCCTCGCCGGTCGCGACCGCCTCCACGCGCGGCAGCTCGCCCGACGTGGTCAGCGCCAGGATCTGCTGTTCCTCGGCCGCCGTCGGATAGTCGATCACGACGTTGAACAGGAAGCGATCGAGCTGCGCTTCGGGCAGCGGATACGTGCCTTCCTGCTCGATGGGGTTCTGCGTGGCGAGGACGAAGAACGGCGGGTCCAGCGGATAGCGGACGCCGTTCACCGTCACCTGACGCTCCTGCATCGCTTCGAGCAGCGCGGCCTGCGTCTTGGGCGGCGTGCGGTTGATCTCGTCGGCGAGCAGGATGTTCGCGAAAATGGGGCCCGGGATGAACCGGATGACGCGCTTGCCGGTGCCGCGATCTTCTTCGATCACTTCGGTGCCGATGATGTCCGACGGCATCAGGTCCGGCGTGAACTGGACGCGGTTGAATTTCAGGTGGACGGCCTGCGCCAGCGTCTTGATCAACAGGGTCTTCGCGAGGCCCGGGACGCCGCGCAGCAGGACGTGGCCGCCGGCGAGGAATGCGAGGAGGACTTCGCGGACGACGGCGTCCTGTCCGATGAAGGCCCGCCGAAGCTGCTGTTGGAGCCGGGCGACCAGCGCACTACACTCTTCGAAGCTGGCGGCGCGTCCAGGCGGCTCGGTGGAGGGCTGGGACGAAGTCAAAGTGCCGTAGTCTACCATTTGGTCGTCTGGGCCGCGGACGCGCGACGAGCGATGGTCGCGGACCGGCAGGAGCTGGAAATACCTCAACACGCGCGCGCGGCGGTTCGCCCCGCGCGCCTTTGCGAACGGAGGCGCACGGCGTGCGCATAGCGGTCATCCCCGGTGATGGCATCGGCCAGGACGTCACGGCCGAGGCAGTGAAGATTCTCCGCGGCGTCAGCCAGATGGACGGGCGCCCGCTCGATGTACACATACTGCCGTACGGCGCGGATCATTACCTCGCCACCGGCGTCACGCTGCCGCCGGGCGGCGCGCACGCGCTCGCGCGCGAGTACGACGCCATCTTCATCGGTGCGCTCGGCGATCCGCGCGTCCCCGATCTGCGGCACGCGCGGGACATCCTGCTCGGCATCCGGTTCGAACTGGATCTCTACGTCAACTTCCGCCCCGTCCGGCTGCTGGACGAGCGCCTCTGTCCGCTGAAGGGCCGCGGTCCGGCCGACGTCAATTTCGTCGTCTTCCGCGAGAACACCGAAGGCGCGTACGCGAACATCGGCGGCCGGTTCAAGGCGGGCACCGAGGACGAGATCGCGATCCAGGAGGAGATCAATACGTACAAAGGCGTGCATCGCATCATCAGGCACGCGTTCGACTACGCGCGCGCGCACGGCCTGACGCGCGTATGCATGGCTGACAAGAGCAACGCGATGGCGCACGGCCACGCCTTGTGGCAGCGCGTGTTCCGCGAGCTCTCGGCGGAGTACGCGGATATCGAGGCGCGTCATTTGTACGTCGACGCGCTGGCGATGTTCCTGATCAAGGATCCGTCGCAGTTCCAGGTGATTGTGACGAACAATCTGTTCGGCGATATCATCACGGATCTCGGTGCGGAGCTGCAGGGCGGTCTGGGCATGGCCGCGTCGGCGAACCTGCATCCGGGACGGACCTCGATGTTCGAGCCGGTGCACGGGTCGGCGCCGCCGCTCGCGGGAAAGAACGTCGCGAATCCGGTTGGCGCGATCCTGTCCTCGGCGTTGATGCTCGATACGCTGGGCCTGACCGACGCCGCGCGCCGCGTCGAGCGCGCGGTCGCGGACGCCGTCGCAAGCCGCGAGCTGACCGCCGACGCCGGCGGCACGCTCGGCACGCGCGAGACCGGCGACGCGATCCTCGCCCGCGTCCTCGCCAGCAATCCCGCGGCGGCCGGGACCAGCCAGTGATCCACCCGTGCGTCCAGCGTTGCCGGCCGATCTTGCCGGAACGCTGGCGAACGGCAGAAACGAACCTGCTTGCGGCCACAAGCGCCTGAGGCTTGTGCGTCTGCCAAGTCGACGGACGCGCCACATCTGTCCGCCGCAAGCCACTGAGCCATCTGTTGTTTTGACGGAGGGAGCACGGACTCCATGTCGACGAATCCAGTTCCACCACCGCGCGACGTGTTCATCGTCGGCGGTGCGCGCACGCCGATGGGCGAGTACGTCGGCGCGTTGAAGGACTTCAGCGCGATCGATCTCGCCGTCCTCGCCGCGAAGGCGGCCTTTCAACGCACCACCGTCGATCCCGCCTGGGTCGACCACGTCGTCTTCGGCAATGTCATGCAGACGAGCCGCGACGCGATCTACGGCGCCCGCCACGTCGGCCTGCGCAGCGGCGTCCCGATCGAGGTGCCGGCGCTGACGGTCAACCGCTTGTGCGGATCCGGTCTGCAGGCCGCGATCAGCGGCGCGCAGACGATCCAGCTCCACGAAGCGGAGATCGTCCTCACGGGCGGGATGGAGAGCATGAGCCAGGCGCCGCACGTCATCCGCGGCCTGCGCTCGGGCCTGCGCCTGGGGCAAGGGCAGCTCGAAGATTCGCTGTGGGAAGGCCTGACGGACACGTACTGCGACATGCCGATGGCCGTCACGGCCGAGAATTGCGCGGCGAAGTACGACGTCACGCGCGAGGATCAGGACGCGTATGCGCTGCGCAGCCAGCAACTCGCCGCGCGTGCGTGGGCCGAGGGGCGCTTCGCGGACGAGGTCGTGCCGGTCGAGATCCCGTCGCGCAAGGGGCCGCAGGTCTTCGCGCAGGACGATCACATGCGTCCGGAGACGACACTCGCCACGCTGGCGAAGCTGCCGGCCGCGTTCACGAAGAACGGATCGGTGACCGCGGGCAACGCGAGCGGCATCGTGGACGGCGGCGCCGCCGTGCTGCTCGCGTCCGCGGACGCGTGCGGGCAGCGCAATCTCACGCCGCTCGGACGGCTCGTGACGTGGGCCACGGTCGGCGTCGAGCCGTCGCTGATGGGCATGGGCCCCGCGCCCGCGATCCGGCGGGCGCTCGCGCGCGCGAATCTGTCGCTCGACGCGATCGATCTGTTCGAGATCAACGAAGCCTTCGCCGGCCAGTACCTCGCCGTCGAGCGCGATCTGAAGCTCGATCGCGAGAAGGTGAACGTCAACGGCGGCGCGATCGCGCTCGGCCATCCGCTCGGCATGACGGGGACGCGTCTGCTGCTCACGCTGCTGCTGGAGCTGCGGCGCCGCAAGCAGCGATACGGCATCGCGGCGGCCTGCATCGGCGGCGGTCAGGGCATCGCCGCGATCGTCGACGCCGCGTAGCCGCGCCGTCGGAACTCATGGTTCCGGCGCAGGACGTTCGCACGTGTTTGATGGAGCGCAAGACCTTTGTGTGGTTCGCACAGGAGGACTGACGTGACAGAAAGTGGTACGACTGGGATTCGTACGGTTGGTGTGCTCGGCTGCGGCCTGATGGGCGCGGGCATCGCGCAGGTGAGCGCGGCGGCGGGCTATAAGACGCTCGCGCTGGAAGTGGATCGCGCGCCGCTCGACAAGGGCCTCGGGCGCATCCGCAAGATGCTGGACGATGGGATCGAGAAGGGGAAGGTGACGAAGGAGGATCGCGACAAGACGCTCGGCAATCTGTCCGGCACGACCAGCTACGACGACCTCGCCGCCTGCGACATCGTCATCGAAGCGATCATCGAGAACCTGGACGAGAAGAAGAAGGCCTACGCGGCGCTCGAACGCGTCGTCGGCGCGCAGACGATCTTCGCGAGCAACACGTCCTCGCTCTGCGTCACGGAGCTGGCGGCGACGACCACGAGGCCGGATCGCTTCACGGGGCTGCACTTCTTCAACCCGGTGCCGCTCATGAAGCTGGTCGAAGTGATTCGCGCGCTGACGACGAGCGACGAGACGTATCAGCGGACGTTCGCCTTCGCGCAGTCGCTCGGGAAGGACCCGATCACCGCGCCGGATCGTCCAGGCTTCATCGTCAATCGCCTGCTGGTGCCGTATCTGCTGGACGCGATCCGCGCGTACGAGAACGGCCTCGGCACGCTCGAAGACATCGACAAGGGCATGAAGCTGGGATGCGGCTATCCGATGGGGCCGTTCACGCTGCTGGACTTCGTCGGCCTCGACACGACGTACTACATCGCCAACATCATGTTCGAGGAATTCCGCGAGCCGGCGTACGCGCCGCCGCCGCTGCTGAAGCGCATGGTCGTGGCGGGCCGCCTGGGACGCAAAAGCGGACGCGGCTTCTACCAGTACTAGCGATGCGGCGCCTCAGACTCGCTGGCGTCGAACGTCTGCAGCCGCCTCGCTAGTCTGCTGTCTGCTTTGCCCCGCTCCGCGGGGCGAGCCGTCTTGACGGAGGCCATGTGACTCAGTCGCGAGG
>Ga0187894_10001598_pt1 | contig 28726 bp, 24 predicted proteins | sample GBC1701081metaG_FD_136650 | JGI IMG/M metagenome (GOLD analysis project Ga0187894, IMG submission 136650) | White microbial mat communities from a lava cave in the Kipuka Kanohina Cave System on the Island of Hawaii, USA - GBC170108-1 metaG ...
CCATCCTCGATCGGCTCGTGCACAACGCTCACAAAGTCGCGCTCAAGGGCGACTCGATGCGCAAGCGCCAGGCCGTCAACCGCAAAGATCGTTGACGACGACTAAGTTCTCGAACACTCTCCCTACACCGCCACACATCAGCCCGGCATGGACCGGAACGCTGGTCCGGCTTGCGCCGGAATCGTGGACCGGCATGGCCGGAATACGCAGTCATAGCTTCACATCCGCCGTTCATTGCTTCGTTTCCGCGTGAGCCACCGCCCGGTGACGCTGCCCAAGAAGGCGCCCACCGCGCTGTACACTAACGTCACTACGAACAGAATTAGCCCGCCTTTTGCGCCGGGAAAGTCAACAGCGGTTCCGGCAGCCTGAAAGGCGGCGTTCAACAGCACAACGAATACGGCCGCAATCACGGCCATGAACATACCCATGATTATCTTTCTGCCCGGGGCCAGATAGGCTGTCACCAGCGCCGCAATGAATGGCGAGACCCACAGCAGCACGACTAGGAATTCTGAATAAGCGCCCCCGAGAAGAGATCCAAACCATAGTCCCTGCGCGAGCACCAACACCAAGATCCCAAGCGCTCCAGCTTTCAGCATAGGGTTGTACTCCTACGGTTTCGGAAGTCTTACCGGCGGGCGAATTGCCGGACTATCCCTTTCCCCGAGCAGAGGCCCAAGAGGCTCAGGCCCAGGATTCACAGGCCAGTTGGGCCATTTCTTCTTTGGTATCCAGATTCCGCAAGCCTTCATTGCTTGTTCGACGCAATGACAACAATTGAATCCGCTGAAGTCGTACTTCGTTTCCTCGCACTTCTTCATCTCCCTCTTCATGCAGTCGTCATCCTGCTTTCCCTGCGTAGGCATGCATTCTTTCGGATACCACTTCGGCGCCGGATCTTTGTGAGTCCCTTCGTTATCAAAGCTCGAGGTGTCGCTGTCGTTTCCGTTGTAGCGGACAAAGCAGTGGCGTGCGTATGGAACTGGCGCCGGGAAGAACGGGCGCGTGCACATCTCGGCATCCAAACCGAGAGAGTCGACATAGCGAATTGGATTTCCCTTCACATAGGCGTAGGTGTTGATGCCGCCTCTCAGCCCGATCGGATCACTCTCGACATACCTGCCCGTCTGCGGATCGTAGTCTCTGAAGTAGTTGTAGTGCAGCCCCGTCTCCGCGTCGAAATACTGACCCGGAAAGCGCAGGTTGTAGACAAACGGCGTCGCATCACCATCTGGGTCGTGATTCGCAGCGGCGGCACCAAAGGGATCACTGTCCCAACGCCAGACGATCGTGTTGTCACTCGGTCGGCTCGCGCGTCGCGGCGTGTTGAGGTGGTCGGTGTGTACATAGAACACATCGATTCCACCACTGCCGTCGGGACGCAGAGTTGCGACCGGAATGTCGTCCAGCCACACCGTCTCCTGAATTAAGGCACCCGCGCCGCTGTACTCGCCGAGCAGATGCCCTGATTCGTCATAGACGAACAGGGTGACAGCGCCTCCGGTCGCCTTGCGAATCCGCTCGCCGCGCGCGTTGGAGGTGTAGTTGGTGGTAACGCCGCCCTGCGTCGCAGCGCTCATCCGGTTCGCGAAGTTGTAGCTGAACGTCGCGCTCGCAAGTGTCGTAGTGTTCCCGACGGCATCGTAGGCATGAACGCGAGGCAGCGCGCCGCTGCTGGCGGTCACCCGATTGCTGGAGGGTGAAATCGAGACACTTGTCGCCCCTGGAGCGAACGTATAGGTTCCGGGCGTGTCGTCGAGTCGCGTGGCGATGCTGCCGTCGTCGTGATAGCCGTACGATGACAACCCTCTACTGTCGATCTCCGTGACCCTCCCGTCCAGGTCATACACGCGAACCGCCAGCGTGGAATTTCCCCACGTCCAGCCGGCGATCGACCCAAAAGGATCGTGCAGGATTTCGCTCAGAATCGTGACGGGTTGTGTTCCATCCAGGGTGATGTCTGCGACTTGCCCGTCCGCTCCGTATCCGTAGTTGATGACGTGGCCGGACGGCAGCGTCAGCGCAGCCAGCTGCCCGTTGCTGTAGGTGTAGCCCACCGTTCGAACGGCCCCGCCGACCGTCTGGGACTTGCTCGTCACCCGACCCTGCGCATCGTAGGTCCAGCTCAGTGAATGATTCGAGTCGGCCGCAGCAGTCATCCGGCCTTTGCCATTCGCGCCGGAGTCATAGCTGTACGTGATCGTCTGGTCGGTGGCGGCTCCGATGCTGTAAGCCGCGGAAGTGACGCGGTTCAATGCGTCATACGTATGGCCCTGCACCGCACCTCGCGCGTCGGTGCTCGTCGCCAGGTTTCCGCCGGAGTCATACGTGCGCGTCGTCAGGCCTGTGTCCGGGCTCATCTGCGTCTTCAGATCGCCAAATCCGGTATAGGTGTAGCTCGTCACGAGGCCGCGCGGATCGGTCACCTGGGTGAGGTTGTCGTCCGAGTTGTATGAGAGCTGCGCACTACCCAGTGCCGGATCGATGATCTGCTTGACGCGATTGTGGTCGTCGCGTGCAAAAGTCGTCGTTCGCCCCAGTGGGGCGTCCACTCGGCTCTCATACCCGGCCGTGTCGTAGCTGAATACCGTGGCCTGCGCGTCCGTGCCGGCCGCCGTAAGAACCTGCCAGAGCTGACCCAACTCGTTGTAGAGGCTCGTTTGCGTCCTCACCAGCGCGCCATACGGGTCGTACGTACTCGTTACTTGACGATTGCCCGCGTCGTCGAGTGAATAGGCGATGCGGTTCCCCGCCCCATCTTCCAGTTCGACCAGTCGATGGGCGACGTCGTAGCCATACAACAGGTACGAACCGTCCGCCTGCGTCACCTTCTTGAGCAGCCCGGTAGGCCAGTACTCGAACGAAGTCGTCTCGCTACCGACCTGGCGTGAGACGAGCCGCTGGCGCGCGTCATACGCAAGCGTGGTGACAACCCCGTTCGGATCTGTGATGGTCAGAGGTTGGCCGTGGGCGTTGTAAGTGTTGAACGTCGTAACGTGGCCAAGTGCGTTGGTAGTCGTTGCCACCCGTCCGCACTCGTAGCCGCTGCTGCAGTCGTAGTAGGTGTACGTCGTGACATCCGCCACGTCCGTACGCGGACCATTCTCGGTGAGCAACTGACCGTACGAGTCGTATGTATACTTCCACGTGCGCGAGACGTTCGGAGTCACACTCGTATCCGTCACCGTCCTGGTCAGCATGTTGCCGCTGGCGTCGTACGTGAAGGTCGTCTGCCGGTTCGGCTCCGTAATTGTCGCTGGCATCCTGAACGTCGAATGCCATGCCGTTGTAATGGTTCTGGCGCTCGGCGTTCCGTACGCCTCCGTTCTTGACGTCTCGAGGTTGCGCGTCAGGTCGTAGGAATAGGTCGTTCGCTTGCCGTTGAGGTCCCACTTGGACGAATAGTTTCCGTTGGCGTCGAACGTGGCGTTGCCGATGTTCGGACTGCTGGCGCCGGCTTCAACGGTATCGTAGAGACGGAACACGCCTTCGGATCGGCTGAACCGATTGATACGCTGCTTGCCCAGCGGGTCGGTGTAGGTCGTCGTCAGCGTGGCTGACGTTGGCGCGCCGAAACTGAACGAGTAGCGATTCACGCCGCCTGCGTGTTCGACGCTCTGGATCCGTCCGTGCTGGTCGTACGAGTAGGTCGAGAACCGACTGTTGTTCTGATCCGTGATTCCCGTCAGCAACCAGTGATTGTCAGGGAATTCGTAATGATAGGTTTTGGTCGTCGCGTCCGGGTAGGTAACGGTGGTGAGGCGACCGCCGTCGTACGAGTACTGAATCTGGTTGCTGTCGGGCAGCGTCACCGACGTCAGCTGCCCCTGCGGATCGTATCCCAGCGTGAGCGTCCGGCCGAAAGAGTTCGCGATGGACGAAATCTTGGTGTTGCCGCCGTATGAGAGCGTCGTCGTGACACCGGCCCGCGTGACGTAGGAGGTCAGGCGGCCCTGCGAGTCGTAGTACTCCACGTCCGAATTTGCCAGCGTCAGCTGCCAGCCCGACGCCCCGAGGCTTTGCAGCGTTTCTCCCGAAGAGTTGCAGTTGAGCACCTCGGCGCCGGATACCTTGTAGAACCTGAGCTTCCCGTCCTCGCGTTGCACGACCGCGCTCGCGTGCGCGTTTCCCGTAATCGGTGTCAGCTTGCGTTCGTACGAGTGTTTCCAGTAGTCGCCGGCAAAGCTGATGAAAGGACCGGTGCCGCGCAGACGAACACGTCCATGGCTGTTGAACACGCGCCGGAATTCCAGGCCGTCGGCGGATGAATAATCCGTCTCCGATTGCACCTTGTGGCCCGTGGCCGCCTCAACCGGGTTTCCCAGCAACCCGCAGGACTGTTGCGGTTGGAAGCACTGCAGGTCGCCGTTGGGCTTGGTACGGCTCGCAAACTTGTTCGGGCACACGAGCCTGCGTGCCTTCTTCAGCTTGATGCCCAGGCTGCCGCCGCCACAGTCCGGGTAGTTGTAGACGCGGCGTCGCAAGCTATCCAGCAGGAAACCGTTCTGGTACGTCGGACTGCCGGTGTAACAGAGCTGATCGGCGAAATCCGTCAATCCCCAGCCCGTATCCGACGTCACGTTCACCGTGCACGACGAGTTGGGTGGCCAGTCGGCGAACGCGTCGGCTGCCGCGATTGCCGTGCTCTCGGTTGGCGCGCCGGCGATTCCGGCGTAGGACGACGGCAGGTTCTCGCAAGTGCTGCCCGTCCAGGTGCCGCCCTGCACTGTGCACCATCTCCCGATGTGTGCGATTTGCGGGGTCTGCTGATCGCACATCATGTATCCGAACTTCTCGCCGTCGACCTGATCGTCTCTGTAACCCGACGGCGGACGTAGCTCCGGCTCCGTGCAGACGACGAGTCCACCATCCTCGATGCAGTCCTCGTTCTCGCACGCTGGATAGGTGCCTACGCCGGGCCCACCTTCCCACACGCACTGTCCGTTCGATGCCTCCGCCCGCGGCGAGCAGGCGATGCCTGCGCCGAAGAACGTTGTCGCCAGGAGCGCGGTGGCGGCAAGCGAAACTCTACTCACGGCCGCGAAGCGGCCCTCGGCTGTAAAGAAAAGTAGCACATTCATGCGCAGGTCTCTGCTCCTGGAGTCGATGACCGGAAGCTTGCCGGTGCTCGTGGTCGTGGACTGCATGGCGATGCTCTCCTTACAGGCCCACGTTCATGGTTGCCGTCGCCGCGTTGGTCGAGACGATGAAGACCGAGTAGGTCCCGGCCGGCAGGTTGTTCAAGTTCAGCGTCGCGCTGGCCGCGCTGCTCGCGCCCGACGCAACCTGCGTGCCGGAGGCGTTGAAGACCTTGATGTCGATCGTCTTGCCGGACGGCACGGTCACGAGCGAGCTCCTGACGAGTGCGAGCGTCTGCGTCGACGTCGTCGTAAAGGTCAGCAGCGCGGGCTGACCGGACGAGGCGAGATTGACGCTCAGCGCGGTGCCGCCAACCGTCAGCGTGCCGGTCACCGCGGGTGAGAGCGTCACCTTGACGCTCATCGCAACGACCGAATTGAGAACGAGCTGCGCGCGATACGTGCCGGTCGCCGGGAGATTGCGCATCGCGATCTGACAGCCGGGCACCGAGCCGTTCAGCGAACAGGTGACCGAGGACCCGAGTGCGCTGCCGTCGGGCTTGAAGACGGACAAGGTTGCCGAGGCGTTCGCCGGCATCGAGATCTCGGTTACGCCGAGTCCCAGCGTCTGCCCGGCCGTTCCCGAGAACGTAAAGTACGCGTTCTGTCCGTCGACCACCGTTGCGTACGTCGTGCCCGTGCCGTCCGCGAGCAAGGCGCCGCCGAGCATCGTCGCCAGCCGCGAGGTCAGGGTCACCGGTGCGGCATAGGGCGAGCTGAACAGCACCGTGTACGTGCCCGCCGCCAGGTTCACGATGTTCATCGTCTTGACGGTCGGCGTCGAAGCCGACCATGATTGCACGAGCGTATTCGATGAGTTATAGAGCGCGACCTCGGTTTGCTTGCCTGCGGGCGTGGTCGCGATCGATCCGAAGTTCAGCGCTACCGTCTGCGTGGTCGGAAGCGTGAACGTCAGCATCGCGTTCTGACCGGGCGCGGCGAGATTGAGGTTCACGGCCGATCCGCCGAGCGTGAGCGTATCCGTCACCGCGGCGGACAGCGTCATCTTCACGCTCATGTTCGAGGTGTCCGCGTTGTCGACTTCGATGCGGTAGGTCCCGGTGGCAGGCAGGTTGCGGAGGTTCTTCTGGCAGCCCGGAGAGTCGAAGGTAGAGCATGTAAACGACGACATCAGGTTGGTGCCGTCGGGTTTCTTGATCAGGATCGGCACACTTCCTGAGCTCGGCGTCAGCGACAGTTCCGTGATTCCGAGGCCGAGCGTCTGCCCGGCGGTGCCCGAGAATGTGAAGTAGGCGTTCTGCCCCGGCACTCCCGTGGCGTAGGTCGCGCTCGTACCGTCGACTGGCGAGGCGCCGCCCGTCATGGCGGCGAGCTGCACTGCCATCGTGACGGGCGCGGCGTTCAGCGACTCGAAGAGAACCGAGTAGCTGCCCGCGGCGAGATTCGTGAGATTGAGCGTCTTACTGCTATTTGGCGCGCTGACCGACGTCGTCGCAACCTGCGTGCCCCCCGAGTCGTACAGCGTCACGTTGGTGGACTTGCTCGCTGGCACGCTCGCATACGAGCCAACGTAGAACGCGATCGTTTGCGCACTTCCGAGTGTGAAGCCGAGAAGCGCGGTCTCGCCAGGCGAATCCAGCGACAGGTTGTATGCAGATCCACCGACGGTCAGCGTGTCCGTGACCGGCGGCGACAGCGTCAACTTGAAGCTCATCGTCGCACCGTCAGGCGAAACCACTCTTACGCGATACGTCCCGGTCGCCGGCAGGTTCCGCATCGTCCACGCGCAGCCGGGGACGTCGGAGAAGTAGCAGTAGCTCGAGTCCAACACGCTGCCGTCAGGCTTGTAGATGTGGACCATGACAGCGCTCGCGCCACTGGGCGTGGCCGAAAGCTCGGTCATGCCAATGCCTAGTGTCTCGCCGGCCGTTCCGGCAAACGTGAAGTAGGCGTTCTGCTCCTGCACCGTCGCGGAGTAAGTCGTTCCCACTCCGCTGGCCGTTAGCGGTCCTCCCATCATCGCCGCCAGAGTCACGGTCATCGTGGCGGCAGCCGCGTCGCGCGGCACAATGAGGATCGTGTAGGTGTCGGCGGCGAGGTTTTCCAGGTTGAACGTGTGGCGCGTCGTCGTCAGGATGCTGGTGACAAGCGAGCCGCTGCTCGCATACAGATACACGTGCACATACGTGCTCGCAGGTGTCGTCGCTATCGAGTCGATGTTCAATGCCACAATCTGGCCCGCCGTCACGGTGAACGGAAGCGAGGCGTTCTGTGCGGCGACGAGGCTGAGATTGAGCGGCGCGCTCCCGGGCGTCATTGTCTGCACGAAATCGACCGCGAGACGGGCAGTAAAGGTGGCGGCGTACATCTGGTACGGATCGAGCCGCAGCGTGAACACGCCGGTGGTGCCGAGCGTGAAGCGGCACCCCTGCGACGTCGCGTGGAACGTGCCGCAGTCTTTCAGCAGTGTCCCATTCGGGTTCAGGACCTGCGCCGACACGGTGCCGCCGGACGGATTGGTGGCGATCGGTTCGAGATCGAGGTTCAGCGTCTGGCCCGCGGTGCCGCTGAACGAAAGGTTGAAGTTCTGACCTACCTGCGATGCGATCGACAGCGGCGTGCCGTTCGTGGCGATCGTGCCGTTCGCATCGGTGGCGAACCGGACTGTGATGCTGCCGGTCTCGCTTCCGGGCATCAGAAACAGCGAGTACGTGCCGGTCGCCGGCAGCAGGGGCAGATCGATCGCTTCCGGCGTGTTGATACTCTTCAGGTAGAACTGCGAGCCGTCTGGCGCGAAGATCTTGAAGATGCCGCCCATGGTGATGTTCGTCAGCACGAGCGTCACCGCCTGTCCGGCAGTGCCGTGGAAGAATGCACCGCCGAGGCGATTCGCGGAGTTGATGGTGAACACCCTGCCGATACCGCCGGCGACGAGATGCCCGACCATGACGACGTCGCTGGCGACGTAGCCGGGCGGCGGCACAACGAAGTTCTCTGCGCTGACCGCGGTGCCTGCCGGCGCCGCCACTGTGATGAATCCAGACGTCGCGCTGGCCGGAACGGTGGCCTGCAGCTGAGTCGTGGAGGCGCTCGTTACCGTGCCGGCCGTCGTATTGAATGTGATTGCATTGTTGGCGGGAGTCGGATCGAAACCGGTACCGTCGACCGTGACCAACGTCCCTGCCACGCCCACCGCCGGCGTGAAACCCGTAATCGCAACGGCGGTTACGATGAAAGGAGTGGCCGAGCTTGCCGACCCGGCGCTGGTGGTGACTGAGATCGCACCCGTGCTCGCGCCGGCTGGAACAGTTACCACGAGCATGCTGCCGGTCGAAGAACTGACGACGGCGCTCACGCCGTTGAACTGCACGGTGTTCTGGCTCGCGACGAGGCTGAACCCCGCCCCGTAGATCGAAACCTGTGCGCCGATGGCCCCGCTGGCCGGCGCGAATGCATTGATGACCACCGGCGAGCTGCCGCCGGTGCGATTGATCGAGGTGATGTTGCCCGAAGCGTCGTATGTGTAGTGGATCGAAGAGCCGTCGGACTCCACCACCTGGATCACCCGGCCGAGCGCGTCGTACGTGTACTGCGCGGCCCATGACCCGGGCGCGACTACGGTCAGCGCGACCAGGAGGAGCAGGCGGGTCAGCCAGGGCGCGCCAGGGCTCGCGAAGGTATTCCGGTCACGCACGCAACGTCTCCAGGATTGAGTTCGCGTCAGGCATCCCATTTCGCACCTGCGCCGTCCCGTGTTGCCGAGGGTCGGCCCTCACACTCACAATCGCGCTCAGCGAGCGCTCATTCGCAGCGGCGAGGGGCGAAAAGGGACATGGCGGCAGCAGATCCGGACATCGTGGTGGAAACGTGGCGGTATGAACGCCCGATCGCGCGGCGCGGGCAGTCCACCGCCGCACTGCGACTCGGGCACGACTGGCCACGCGTCGCGGCGGCAATCGTCGTGGTCTGTGCGCACGCAGGACTCTTGCTGCTCAACCCGATCAGGCTGCGCGACGTGTCGCGGTCGTTCGACGTTCGTCCCCTGCTCGTGGAGTTCCTGGAGGAGTCCGCACCAGCTAATCTCCCGGCGCCCCTGCCTTCTGTACAGATCCGCGAGCCGGTCGTCGCCCTTCCAGACCTCGCGTTGTTGGATATCGATGTCCCGGCGGAGTCGCGCACGCCCGTGAGGGGGGTCGCCAAGCTCCCTTTCCGCGCACCCCTGCCCGGTTCTCCGCTTCCGGATTCTTCGGCCTTCGCAGAGCAGGCGGGACTGGCACGTGGCGCGTCCGCCACCGTGGTGCTGGCAGTCGACGTGTCCGCGAGCGGTGTCGTGACATCCGTGATGGTGGAGCGTAGCTCGGGAGATCCGCGTGTGGACGCCGCTGCGGCGGCGTACGCCGAGTCGCTGCGGTGGAGTCCTGGAATCACGAACGGCGAGCCACGGGCGATGCGCGTGCGCTTCACGGCTACACTGCGGCGGCGTTTCGCCTGACAGCGCGGCTCGCCCGTGACGCGCGGCTCCCGATCACGCCCGCAGCCAGTGCGGCCGGAGATTCCCTGAGCTCCATTTCCCTCGTCTTCTTGTTTACAGACTTCGTGTGGACAGTTCCTTGCGCGGGCGGGAGCCTACGACAGGTGCCAGGCGTGCAGCAAGCGGTAATCCGGAGAACGTTTCTCACGCCTTGCGCGATCTCCACGCCCCGTTGTCATGCAGCAACCTCCGCGTCACAGCCCGCGCACCGCGCTCAAAGTCAGCGGTTGCGGGGCCGGCAGCGGCCTTCCCGTCAGGGCGCGGCGCGGCGCGAGTTGTCGGGGCGTGAGTTGTCGGGGCGCGCGTCGCCGGCCGGAGATTCGCCGGCGGGGCCGTCGCGAGGCGGCTCGTCGGGTTTCAGCCCCGCCATGTCAACCAGCACCGCCGTGTCCTCGTGCCGCACATCCCTGCCCTGCACCAGGTAGACGACGTGCCGCGCGATGCTCTTGGCGTGATCGCCGACGCGCTCGAGCGACTTGAGCACGAACACGGCGGAAACGGTGGTCTGCAACCGGCGCGGGTCTTCCATCGCCACGCTCACCTGGTGACGCAGCGCCGCGTGGAACTCCGCGTTGAGCTCCGCATCGCGGCGCGAGATTTCCGCAGCGGCGCGCGGATCCATGCGGTCGAAGGCGTCGAGCGCGTCGCGCAGCATTCCGAGCGCGAGGCGCGACATGTTGCGTGCGTCGCGGGCCAGCTTGCGCAGCGCCGGCCGCGGACTATCCATGTTCTCCTCGGCCGCGTAGCGCGCGATCTTCTTGGCCTCGTCGCCGACGCGCTCCAGGTCCGCGACCGCGCGCGTGATCGAAATGAGAACGCGCAGGTCGCTGCCCATCGGCTGGCGGCGCGCGATCAGCGCAATCGTGTCTTCCTCGATGCGCACGTCGTAGTCGTTGACGTCAGGCTCGCGCGCCAGCACCGCGCGCGCCATTGCCGCGTCGCCGCCGGCCAGCGCGCGCACCGCGAGCTGCACCTGGTCGAGCACCAGCCCGCCCATCTCGAGCAGCTTGATGCGCAACGCCGCCAGGTCGACGTCGTAGCCGCGAACGATGTGTCCTTCGCTCAGCTCGTTCACTTGCAGGTACTCGGCAACGTGCTCACCCGGGCCGCGCTCAGCCGAAACGGCCGGTGATGTAGTCCTCGGTCAGCTTGTGGCGCGGATTGGTGAAGATGCGGTCCGTCTCGCCCACCTCGATCAGGTCGCCCAGGTGGAAGTACGCGGTGCGCTGCGAAACGCGCGCGGCCTGCTGCATGGAGTGCGTCACGATGCCGATCGCGTACGACTCGCGCAGTTCGTCGATCAGGTCCTCGATGCGCGCCGTAGCGATCGGATCGAGCGCCGAGCACGGCTCGTCCATGAGGATGATCTCCGGGTTGACGGCGATCGTGCGCGCGATGCACAGGCGCTGCTGCTGGCCGCCCGAGAGACTCGTGCCAGGCTGCGCGAGGCGGTCCTTGACCTCCTCCCACAGGCCGGCGCGCTTCAGGCTGGTCTGCACGATCTCATCGAGCTCGACGCGGTCTGCCGCCAGCCCGTGGATCTTCGGCCCGTAGGCGACGTTGTCGTAGATCGACTTCGGGAACGGGTTCGGCTTCTGGAACACCATGCCGACGCGTGCGCGCAGCTGCACCACGTCCTGCTTCCTGTCGTAGATGTCGCGGCCCTCGAGCGTGATGCTGCCGGTGACGCGTGCGCCCTCGATCGTGTCGTTCATGCGGTTCAGGCAGCGCAGGAACGTCGACTTGCCGCAACCCGACGGCCCGATCATCGCGATCACCTGGTTGCGGCCGATGTCGAGGTCGACGTTCTTGATCGCGTGCTTGTCGCCGTAATGCACGTTGACGCCGCGCGATGACATCACCGGATTCTCGACGGTGATCGTGCCCACGGTCTTGCCCGGATGCGCGCGCAGGTCCGGCGCCGGCGCTCCCGGCTGGCGCTGGCTCGGCTTGAGATTCAGTCCGGCGTTGCCGTCCGGCTGCTTCTCGGGCTGCTTCCCAACCTGCTTCTCGCGTTCTTCGGCCACTGCGTTGCTCATGGAGGACCTCGACGAAGACTTCGCTTGTGCACCCTCAATTCCAGCGCCGCTCGAACCGGTTGCGCAGGATCACGGCCAAGCCGTTCATCACCAGCAGGAAGGCCAGCAGCACGATGATCGCGCCCGAGGTGCGCTCGACGAACGCACGCTCCGGACTGTCCGCCCACAGGAAGATCTGCACCGGCAGCGCGGTCGCCGGGTCCGTGAGTCCCGTGGGAATGTCGACGATGAAAGCCACCATGCCGATCATCAGCAACGGCGCAGTCTCGCCGAGCGCTCGTGCCATGCCGATGATGGTGCCAGTCAGCATGCCGGGCATCGCCAGCGGCAGCACGTGATGCGCGACCATCTGGATCTGCGAGGCGCCCATGCCGAGCGCGGCCTCGCGGATCGAGGGCGGCACGGCTTTGAGCGACGCGCGCGCCGCGATGATGATCGTCGGCAGCGTCATGAGCGTGAGCACCAGGCCGCCGACCAGCGGGGCCGAGCGCGGCAGCCCGAAGAAGTTGATGAACACTGCGAGGCCCAGCAGCCCGAACACGATCGAGGGCACGGCGGCGAGGTTGTTGATGTTGACCTCGATGATGTCGGTCCAGCGATTGCGCGGCGCGAATTCCTCGAGATAGATCGCTGCGGCGACGCCGATGGGGAACGACAGCAGCAGGGTTACGAGCAGCGTGAAGAACGAGCCGGCTGCCGCGCCCCAGATGCCCGCCTGTTCGGGCTCGCGCGAGTCGCCCGATGTGAAGAACGTGGTGTTGAAGCGCAGCTCCGCCCGCCCCTGCGCGACGATCGCATCGAGCCACTGCAACTGCAGGTCCGTGAGCGGCCGCGATTCTTCGGGCTCGCTCCTGAGCACGCGGCCTTTCAGGTACAGGTCTGCCTCGTCGCTGCCAAGCACCCAGAGCCGCTCGGTGCTGCCGACGCGATCCGGCTCCGCCAGGACACGCCGCTGCAAGTCGAACGGCGCTCCGTTGCTCACCAGCCCGTAGAGAGCGCGCAGGTTGCTGCGGCCCTCCACGTCCGGGAACTGCGCCCTGAGGCTGGCGCGGACCAGCGCGTTGTAGTCCGCGAGCTGAAGCGTCTCCTGTGACCGCGTGCCGTCGGGATCGATGACCGCCGGATCGTAGAACACTTCGAGCTGCACATAGCTCTGACGGAAGCTGGTGTAGCCCTTCGCGATGATCGAGTAGAACAGGAAGGCGACGAACGCGATGCCGAGCGCCACCGCGCCCATGCCGTAGAGGCGAAAGCGCTGCTCGGCGCGATAGCGGCGCTTGAGGCCCTTCTCGACCAGCGCCAGCGTGCGCGAGCTATTCATACTGCTCCCGGTACTTGCGCACGATCCGCAGCGCCAGAATGTTGAGCACCAGCGTGACCAGGAACAGCATCAGCCCGAGCGCGAACGCGGCGAGCGTCTTGGGGCTGTCGAACTCCTGGTCTCCGACCAGCAGCGTGACGATCTGCACGGTGACCGTGGTCACGGCCTCGAGGGGATTCACCGTGAGATTGGCAGCGAGCCCTGCGGCCATGACGACGATCATGGTCTCGCCGATCGCGCGCGAGATGGCCAGCAGCACGCCGCCGACGATGCCCGGCAGCGCCGCCGGCAGCACCACCTGGCGAATCGTTTCCGAGCGCGTGCCGCCGAGCGCGAGCGAACCGTCGCGCAGCGACTGCGGCACGGCGGTGATCATGTCGTCGGCCAGCGAAGACACGAACGGAATGATCATGATGCCCATCACCAGGCCGGCCGCGAGCGCGCTCTCGGAGGCGACGTTGAGCCCCATCGCCTCGCCCCACTCGCGCAGGAACGGTCCGACGGTCAGCGCCGCGAAAAAGCCGTAGACGACGGTGGGAATGCCGGCGAGCACCTCGAGGAGCGGCTTGATCGTGGCGCGCAGGCGCGGATGGGCGTATTCGGCGAGGTAGATGGCGGAGAACAGGCCGATCGGTACCGCGACCATCATCGCGATGCCGGAGATGAGCAGCGTGCCGGCGAACAACGGCACCGCGCCGAAAGCACCTGAGCCGCCGACCTGGTCGGCGCGGATCGCGGTCTGCGGGCTCCATTGCGTGCCGAACACGAACTCGTGCACCGGCACGGTCCGGAAAAAGAGAATCGCCTCGAACAGCACCGACAGCACGATGCCGATCGTCGTGAAGATGGCGATGGTCGAGCAGAAGGCGAGCAGGAACTGCACGATGCGTTCCACGCTGTTGCGCGCGCGGAGCGCCGGCGAGATCCGTCGCCAGACCAGGATTGCGCCGATCAGTGCCGCGCAGATCGCCAGTACCGCAAGAGCTGCGTTGCCGATCGCGTGCAGGCGCTGATACTCGCGCGCTGCCTGCGCCGCCACGGCCGGCACCTGCTCCGCTGCCAGGTTGCCCGCCACGACGTTGCGCACGTCGTTCATCAGCAGACCCAGTTCGGATTCGGGAAGTGCGCGCGTCTCCGCAGGCATCTGCTCGACCACCAGGCGCGAGACGACCGAGTCCTGCCCGAAATTCCAGAGGGCGACGATCAGCAGTGCGGGCAGGCCGCACCAGGCGGCCACGAGCATCCCGTAGTACGAAGGCAGCGAGTGCAGGTTGCGCTGACCGCGCGGCCCGCCGACGACGGCGAGCGAGCGAGCGCGTCCGAAGCGGTACGCCACGGCAACGAGCACCAGCAGGATGAGAATGAGCGTCGAGGTGGACACGCGTCAGATCTTCGCCGGCAGCGGCTTGAGCGCCTTGGTGTCCGCCTGCACCTGGCGACGCTGCGCGGTCGGGAGCGCGATCAACCCCTTGTCGGCGAGATAGCCTTCGGGCCCGAACGCGCGCTCGCTGGTGTACTCGACGAGGTACTCGCGCAGCCCGGGGATGACGTTGATGTGACTCTTCTTCACGTACACGTACAGGGCGCGCGACACCGGATACCGGCCCTCGGCAATCAGGTCGTATTCCGGGGCGACTCTTTCGACCAGCGAGCCGTGCAGCTTGTCCGCGTTCTGCTCGAGGAAGCTGTAGCCGAACACGCCGAAGGCGCGGGGATTGGCGACGATTTTCTGCACGATGAGGTTGTCGTTCTCGCCCGCCTCGACGTAGACGCCGTCCTCGCGCACCGTGTGGCACACGGCCTTGAATCGCTTCTCGTCGCTCTTCTTGAGCGCGGCGATCCAGTCGACAGTCGCGCAGCCGTGCTCGAGCGCCAGCTCGGCGAAGGCATCGCGCGTGCCGGACGTGGGCGGAGGGCCGAGCACCTCGATGCGGGTCGCCGGCAGCGCTGCGCGGACGTCCTTCCAGGTGCGGTAGGGATTGGCGACGAGCTTCTGCCCGCCTTTCGGGTCGGGCACCTGCTTCGCGAGCGCGAGCCACAAGTCGCGCAACGTCACTTCGAGGCGCGGCGAGCTCTTCGCATTGGCGAGCACGATGCCGTCGAAGCCGATCTTGACCTCGACGATCTCCTTGACGCCGTTCCTGAAACAGCTGTCGATCTCGGATTGCTTGATGCGCCGCGAAGCATTGACCGCGTCGGGGTACTGCACGCCGACGCCGTCGCAGAACAGCTTGATGCCGCCGCCCGTGCCGGTGCTCTCGACCTTCGGCGTCCTGAACTGCGGGTTCGCCCTGCCGAACTGCTCGGCGGCCGCCGTCGAGAACGGAAAGACGGTCGATGACCCGACGACGTTGATGTAGTCGCGCGCCCTCTGTGCCGACGCGACGCCGTTCGACAGCATTGCCGCTGCCGCGATCATCACCAGAGTGCCCCGCTTCAAGCTCACTGCGACCCCCGCGAGTTCCAAGGCCCCGTCGACGCCGGACGCGATCGCGCCCGCGCGTTCATGTTTGTTCGTCGTCGACGACCAGGTGCAACGGACACACCCAGGCGGTTTATACGTTGCCGCTATTGCGGATTTGTTACAGGGCCGGAGCCCGCCCCAATCCATTGACGCGTCACGGATTACTCAGGCGCCTGATGGGCGCGCGCCCTCCGCGGGGCCGGCAACCGGCCCCGGAAACGCCGCCTGCGGGGGAAAACTGCCTGCGGTGTCCCGGGACCGGCCGTCGCGTGGGCTCAGTAGCGGACGTTGAAATCGAGCTGCCAGCGGTCGTAGCTGCGCTCGGTGCCGACGTCGATGAAGCGATCGTTGAGGAAGTACGTTCCGTTGATGACCCAGTTCTGCGCGGGTGCATAGCCGACCCGCAGCACGCTGCCCTCCACGTCGGTGAGCCCGCCGCCGAAGTCCGAGTCGACGAACTGCCCGAACAGCGCGTCCTTCTCGGTCTTCTGGTACACGGCGCCGAACTCCCACGAGTGCGGAGCGCTGGCACGACCGAGCGTGAAGCCACCGGCCCAGGCCTGGTCGAGCGTTTCCGCTTCCTGGTTCTGCGCCACGTTCGCGAACAGCACCAGCGGCAGCGAGCCGACCTTGAGATCGGCCTGCACCAGTGCCTCGATGACGTTGAAGTCGTTGAGTAGCCGCGCGCAACCGCCGCCCGTGAAGGTGGTGTTGCCCTGCGGTCCGCCGAAGAACGTGGTGTTCGCCGTGCAGGTGCCTGCAGTGGTGGTGATCTCGTTCTGAACCGCGCCCAGGTCGTAGTACTGCACGGCGCCGGTCAGCGTGAAGCCGTCGCTGAACTTGTGGCGGATGCCGAGCTGCGCACCCACGACGTTCGCGTCGGAGGTCGTGCCGGCCTCCTGCAGCCAGAAGCCGTAGGCGTTGGCGAAGAAATCGCCCTTCGCGAAGCGCAGCGCCGCGCCTTCCGGCGTGATGTCGCCGTCCCAGAAGAAGCTCGCGACGCGCTGGTACGGGTGCGCGATCTTGCCGAGCTGCAGGTTGAGCCCGTCCATCATTTTCCAGTCGATGAAGGCGAGGTCGATGGCCACGCCCTTGCGGTCGAAGCCCTGGCCGAGCGTCTGGTTGGTCGAACGCGGATCGCCGTTGCCGCCGTTGGTGGCCAGCTGCACGGTCGCGTTGAGCGAGTCGTTCACCTTCGCGCTCAGACCGAAGCGGGCCCGGATGCGATGACGCGTCTGGTCGTTGACGGCCTCCTCCGGGTCGACGAACTCGTGGCGATAGCGCACGTCGCCGCGCCACGTGATCTTCGACGCCCAATCGGCCGAGGTCGACCTGGCTCGCGCCTGCGCGATCTGGTCGGTCTGGCGGTCGTTGGCTTCCTCGAGCTTCGTGTTGCGTTCCTCGAGCTGCCTGTTCTTCGCTTCCAGTGCCTTGTTCTGCTGCTCGAGCGCGTCGAGCCGCCGGTTGACGGCGTCGAGCGCGCTGCGCATTTCGGCGAAATCCGCGTCCGAGGCGGCCAGGGCGGCCGGAGCCGCCACGTTGGCGGCCAGAGCGACAGCAATGGCCGCGGAGAGGATGGTGTGCTTCATGGAGATGGCTGTTCCCGATTTGTTGGATTTGGCGCGCGAGCGTGGCTTCAGAGCTTGAGGCTCTTGAGCGCCGTTGCGCTCGCACGCACCACTTTCACTTCGCCGGCCGGCAACGGGATCAGCCCCTTGTCGACCAGGTAGCCTTCGGCACCGAACGCGCGCTCGCTGGTGTACTCGGCCACGAATTCCTTCAGGCCGGGGATCACGCCGAGGTGCGCCTTCTTCACGTAGATGTAGAGCGCGCGCGACACCGGATACTTCGCGTCGGCGATGGCCTCGAACGTGGGCGACTGGCCGTCGATCACCGAGCCGTGCAGCTTGTCGAGGTTCTCCTCGAGGAAGCTGTAGCCGAACACGCCGAGCGCCTTCGGGTTCGCCTCGAGCTTCTGCACGATCAGGTTGTCGTTCTCACCGGCTTCCACGTACGCGCCGTCCTCGCGGATCGTGTGGCAGATCGCGCGGAAGCGGGTTTCGTCGACGTCCTTGACCGCCTTGATCCACGCATAAGTGCTGCAACCGGACTCGAGCACCAGTTCGGCGAACGCATCGCGCGTGCCGGAAGTGGGCGGCGGGCCGAGCACTTCGATCTTTTCGGCGGGCAGGGCCGGGTTCACGTCCTTCCAGGTGCGGTACGGATTCGCGATCAGCGTCTCCGGCGCGGACGGATCCGGTACCTTTTTCGCGAGCGCGAGGTAGATGTCCTTGCGCGCGAGCCGGAACGTGGGCGCGGTCTTCGCGTTCGCCAGTACGATGCCGTCGTAGCCGATCTTCACTTCGGAGATATCCTTGACGCCGTTCTTGGCGCAGGTCTCCACTTCAGTCGCCTTGATCCGGCGCGAGGCGTTGGCGATGTCGGGGTACTGCACGCCGACGCCGCCGCAGAAGAGCTTGATGCCGCCGCCCGTACCGGTGCTCTCGACCTTGGGCGTCTTGAACGTACCGGCGCGGCCGAACTGCTCGGCGACGGTGGTGGTGAACGGGTAAACGGTCGAAGAGCCGACCACGCTGATGTAGTCGCGGGCGGACTGCGCGGACGCGAAGCCCGCGAAAGCAACGGCGGCGATGCCGCCGGCGAGCAAAGTTTTCCTGATCACGGCGAACTCCCCACTGACGAAAGGACGGGAGCGTTATAGAGCGCGCGCGTTACACATTTGTGTCAGCAGCGCTCGCTGCCTCTGGCGGGCGGCAACGGGGACGCCGGCCGGTTGTCATCATCCCGTAACAACTCTCGCGTTGCGCCGCCGATTCCTCTATAAACGCCGGTGGCGTCGACGACGCCGGTCAGGGTCACACGGAACGAAAAGGTTTGCCTCACGACACGCTCGAGCTGGCGCAAGCGCTCATGCTCCGCCCCTCCCTCAGCCCCAACGACGCGGGCTGCCAGGATCTGCTCATCGAGCGGCTCGCCGCCGCAGGCTTCGAAATCGAACGCCTGCGCTTCGGAAACGTCGACAATTTCTGGGCGCGGCGCGGCCGCGAGCGGCCGGTGTTCTGCTTCGCCGGGCACACCGACGTGGTGCCGACCGGTCCCGCGGAGGAATGGTCCAGCGATCCGTTCTCGCCCACCGTGCACGACGGCGTGCTCTACGGTCGCGGCGCGGCGGACATGAAGACGGGACTGGCGGCAATGGTCACCGCCTGCGAGGGCTTCGTGGGCTCGCATCCGCGGCACCGCGGCTCGGTCGCGCTGCTGATCACGAGCGATGAGGAAGGCCAGTCGGTGGACGGGACCCTGCGCGTGATCGAGGTCCTGGAGAAGCGCGGCGAGAAGATCGACTGGTGCCTGGTGGGCGAGCCCTCCAGCGAACGGCAGCTCGGCGATACGATGAAGATCGGCCGCCGCGGCTCTTTGAGCGGGCGGCTCACGGTGCACGGCATCCAGGGGCACGTCGCCTATCCGCAGCTCGCTGACAACCCGGTGCACGCGCTGGCACCCGCGCTCGCCGAGCTCGCGAGTCGCGTCTGGGACAGCGGCAACGCACACTTCCAGGCAACGACCTTCCAGATCTCGAACATCAGCGCCGGCACTGGCGCGCCGAACGTCATCCCCGGCGAGCTCAAGGCGCGCTTCAACCTGCGCTTTTCGACCGAGCAGACGGTCGAGGGCCTGAAGGCCACCGTCGAGGAGATCCTCACCCGGCACAAGGTGAAGTACTCGCTCGAGTGGTTCCTCTCGGGCAATCCGTTTTTCACGCCGCCCGGAGAACTTTCCGCCGCGGCGAGCCGTGCCGTGCACGAGATCGTCGGTCTGACGCCCGCCCTTTCCACCGGCGGCGGCACCTCGGACGGCCGCTTCATCGCGCCGACCGGGGCGCAGGTGCTCGAGCTGGGCGTGGTCAACGCCAGCATCCACAAGGTGAACGAGCACGTGCGCGTCGCCGACGTCGAGACGTTGCATCGCATCTATGTCCGCACGCTGGAGCTGATGCTCGGCTGATCCGCCCGTGCTGAACCTCTCCGCCGGCGGATGGTCTGGAACTGCGTCACGGCGCCGGGTGCGGCACGTGGCGTTTGCAGCCATCGCGAGTAGACTCCCGACCATGCGACGCTCGCTCATCGTCCTGACAGCCTTCGCCATGCTCGCCGGCCAGACGGCTGCGAGTTTCGCGGCGCTGCCGGACGGGGCGGACGAAAGCGCACAGTCCGCGACGTCGAACCATGGCGCAAACTCCTCAGAGTGCCCCTGCTGTCCGGATGACGTCACGACCGACGAGTGCCTCGCAACCTGCCTCGCGCCCACGAGCGCGGTTCCCGCGACGAGCATCGCGCTCAAAGCTTCCGGGCGCGCCATCCTGTCGCCCCGCTGGACCACGCTCCTGATGACTCCGGCGGAGACGCCGCCCACCCCTCCTCCGATTCGCTGACGCCATTGGCGTCGACCGCCGGCTCGTGCCGGCTGCCGTCCTTTTTGCGTCCGATGAGGAGGTATTCATGTTCGCTCGCACGCGTTACGCGGCCGCGGCTCTTGCCGGCCTGGCCGTTGCGCTCGATGCCGCCGCCAAGCCGATCGCGTACACCGACGGCACGACGGTGATGCTCGAATATGGCGCCGACACGATGATCGAGGCGCAGGCGTTCTACGCCCCGCAGCATCGACTGTCGTTCGGCGCCGGTCACCTGCAGCTCGCCAGCGACATCGACGACACGGAGCGGCGCATTACCTATGCCAGGCTGAACTGGCTGGCAAAGCGCTGGAACCTTCCGGCGGCACAGGCCAACGTCTTTGTCTGGGGCGGCGCCGGCACGGCCCGTACGCAGGCGGCTTCGACGCAGCAGCTGGCCTGGAACGCCGGCGGGCAGGTCGACTACGAGACGAGGCGCGTGTACGCCTCACTGAAGACCGACTACCACTACGATTCCGGTTCGTTCTCGAACCGGGTCGATACGTTGCAGCTCGGTCTCGCGCCGTACCAGCACGAATACGGCGAGCTGGCCACCTGGTTCGTGGTGCAGGCCCGCCGCTACACCGGCGGCATTCACGACGGCACCGAAGTCGCCGCACTGCTGCGCCTCTTCAAGGGCGGAACCTGGCTGGAAGCCGGTGCCACCAGCGACGGCAAGTTGCAGGCCATGCTCATGTTCAACTTCTGAATCGCGAGACAGACCATGAAACACATCCTGATTGCGACCCTTTTGCTCCTTTCCGCATCGCTGGCGCACGCCGCCACCGTCGAGCTGACGGTCAACGGCCTGGTCTGCGGCTTCTGCGCCCAGGGCATCGAGAAAACCCTGCGCAAGAATCCGGCTACGCAGGACGTCTTCGTCAGCCTCGAGCAGCGCATCGTGGCCGTCACGCTCAAACCCGGGCAGGATATCGGCGATGCAGACCTCACTCACGCACTCACCGACGCCGGCTATACCGTGACCGCGATAGCGCGCAGCGAAACGTCCCTCGAAGAGATCCGCGAGCGGGTCAGAGCGAAGCAATGACGTCGAACGAGCAGAAAAATTCGGGGCGCGATGGCGCGGGGGCTCCTGCCGCGCCTCTGCGCCGCAACACGTGGCTCGCCTTCGCCGCTCTGCTCGGCAGTTCCGGCACGTTGGTGTGCTGCGTGCTGCCGGCCGTGATGGTCGCTCTCGGCGCTGGTGCGGCGCTCGCCGGTCTCGTGACGGCCGTGCCTCAGCTGGTATGGTTGAGCGAGCGCAAGCTGCTCGTGTTCGGTGTGGCCGGAGTGCTCCTGCTCGTCGCCGGCGTCGCCCTGTGGCGCGCACGCACGCTGCCGTGCCCGACCGACGCCGCCCTGGCACGCGCCTGCAACCGCCTGCGGCGCGTCTCGAACGCCTTGTATGTCGTGGCGGCAATCGCGTTCGTGGTCGCGGCGACCTTCGCTTTCGCCCTGCCTGCGTTGACGCAGTAGCGGGCGTCGATGCAATAGCAAGCACTGACGCGCGGACGTCTGACCTTTGCAGTCGCCGGACGCACGCTCAGTCGATTCGAACCAGCGCGACACGCTCCGCGTCGCGCCACCGCAAGGCGGAACCCGCATCGCCTGCGATCAGCACTGCGTCGTGTCGCGCGAGCCTCGCGCTCTCGCCGCCTTGCTCACAGTTGCAGGGCGGCACGCCGACATTCGCGAGCAACGTCGCCCGTGATCCGCACGTGGCAACGCCTGTCCCCTCACGGAACGACAGATCGGCGCTGCACAGCGCCGCATCGAAGATCACGTTGAAGTCTTTCACCACCCCGCCCGTCAGCACGCCCGCGACGCTCCGGGCGCCGTCGAACCGCACGACCTCGAACGGACGCAGCCGAAGCGGCTCGTCCGCGAGCCCGCGCAGCTGCATGCCCGCGCCCTCGATCACCGCGATCAGCCGCTGCAGGCCGGCGAAGTGCGAGAACGGTCCGGGCTGTGAGACGTCGGCGATGCTGACGCGCCAGAGGAAGCCGTCAGCGGCGCGCGGATGCGGTGCTCGTGCGATCTCCCAGGCGATCCCGCCGCCGTTGCGCCAGGGTTGTGCCGGCCGCGTGCGGGCTGGCAGCAGCGAAATCAGCGGCGCTCCGTGCGGCGCGAATTGACGACGACGCCGGCCGTCCCGAGCACGATGACGCAGATCAGGACCCACATCGGCATGCTGAGGCCGAGGAAGCGCCAGTCGACGACGCCACACTCACCCGATGCGGTGAGCACCTGCCTGATGACGTCGAAGAGCGGAAAGACGTCCAGCAGGAAATCGAGCGTGGCGCCGCATTCCGGCACGGAGCCCTTGGGCAGGCTCTGGATGTAGACGTGGCGACCAGCGACGCCGACACCGGCGAGCGCGACCAGGCCGATCAAGCCCGCGTACACGCGCGCGCCAGTCTGCCCCGGGTTGTGCAGCGCTGCCAGCAGGAAAGCGACGCCGAGTTTCATCACGGCCACACGCTGGAAGATGCACAGCGGGCAGGGCTCGAGCCCGCCGACGTATTGCGAGTAATAGGCGTAGCCGAGCAGCAGCGCGCAGGCCCCTGCGCCTGCAAAGTTGAGTGCGCGGCGGGTCAAGATCAACCGCTCTGCGCGCGCAAGTCGCGTTCGACGTCTTCGAGCGAGGTATGGCGCACGTCCTTGCCGTGGACCATGTAGATGACGTACTCGCAGATGTTCTTGGCGTGATCGCCGATGCGCTCGAGGGCACGCACCACCCACATGACGTCCAGCGCGCGGCGGATGGTGCGCGGGTCCTCCATCATGAACGTGATGCACTGGCGCTGAATCGCCTCGTATTCCTCGTCGATGGTCTTGTCCTCGCGCGCGACGTTGATTGCCGCCTGCGCGTCGAGCCGCGCGAAGGCATCGAGCGCGGCATGCACCATCTCGGCGACTTGCCGGCCGAGGTGCTTCACCTCGCGATACTTGTCCGCCGGCCGCTCCATCGACGCGAGCCGCGAAGCGATGTAGCCGATCTTCTCGCCCTCGTCGCCGATGCGCTCGAGGTCGGTGATGGTCTTGATGATCGCGACGATCACGCGCAGGTCGCCCGCCGTCGGGCCGCGCGTGGCGAGGATGCGGCTGGCCTCCTCGTCGATCGCCACCTCCATGCCGTTGACCTTGTGGTCGTCCATCGCCACCGACTCGCCGAGCGAGCTGTCACCCTCGACCAGCGCGGTCACCGCCTTGTTCAGCTGCTGCTCCACGAAGCCGCCCATGGTCAGCACCTTGTTGCGCAGGCGCTCGAGGTCTTCGTTGAAGCGGCGCGAAATGTGGTGGGAAAGGTCGGCAGGATCCATCGCGTTGCTCCCGCCGCCGGGGGACCGGCGGTCTCGCGAAAGTGTAATACAGGACCCGTGTCGGCTGCGTGACGATCAGCGCGGTGCGCGCGCCGGCGTGCGATCGCCCCCATGCGTCGCCGCACCGGGCCCTGGGGAGCGCTCAGCTGCCCCCGGCAATCGTTGCTGCGCACCCTGCGAGCGCGGCTCGAGGTTGCCGAGAAACTGCCGCGTCGCGTGTTCCCAGGTGAATCCCTCGGCGTAGCGGCGACAGTCGCCGCGATCGAGAAGCAGCGCGCGTTCGACGGCTAGGCCGAGGTTCTCATCGAGCACGCCGGTCACGCCCTGCTGCACGACGTCGATGGGACCAACGACCGGGTAGGCCGCAACCGGCACGCCGCACGCCATCGCCTCCAGCAGCACCAGGCCGAACGTGTCCGTGCGGCTCGGGAACACGAAGACATCCGCCGCGGCCAGGTGCCTGGCGAGGTCCTCACCGTACTTGTAGCCGGCGAACACCGTACGCGGATACTGCGCACGCAGCTGCTCGAGTGCCGGACCTCCGCCGACGACGAACTTGGTGCCGGGCGTGTCGAATGCGAGAAAGGCTTCGAGGTTCTTCTCGACCGCGACGCGCCCGACGTACATCTGGATCGGCCGCGGCGCGTCGAGGAAGTCGCGCTCGCGCGGGCGGAACAGCTCGACGTTGACGCCGCGCGTCCAGCCGGCGAGACGCGTGAAGCCGCGCGACGCCAGGTCGCGCCGCACGTGCTCGGTCGCCACCATCACGCGCGCTGCCGGGCCGTGGAACCAGCGCAGGAACGCATACGACCAGCTTTCCGGAATCGGGAAACGCGCGCGGATGTATTGCGGAAACTGCGTGTGATACGAGGTCGTGAACGGCATCGCGTTGGCGAGACACCAGCCGCGCGCCGCCATGCCGAGCGGCCCCTCGGTCGCGATGTGCAGCGCATCGGGCGCGAATTCGTGCAGGCGCTGCGCCACACGCCGTCTCGGCACGAGCGACAGGCGGATCTCGGGATACGTCGGGCACGGCAGCGTGCGAAATTCTTCCGGCGTGACGTGCGTGGTGGTGTGACCGAGGCGGTCCAGCCACTCGAGCGTGCGGCTCAGCGTGGTGACGACGCCGTTGGTCTGGGGCCGCCACGCGTCGGTGACGAGTGCGATCCTCACGCGGCGCGACCGATTGCAGGTACGGCGGCAGGCGTACCGGCCGTCAACGCCGCACGCTCCTGCTCCCAGTTCCAGAGCAGCAGGCGCCCGTTCATGTCCTCGACCAGCGTCGTGCAGCTCTCCACCCAATCGCCGTCGTTGCAGTACAGGATGCCGTCGAGCATCGTCATCTCGGCGCGGTGGATGTGGCCGCACACCACGCCGTCCACGCCGCGCCGCCGGGCGGCGTGCGCCACGGCCATCTCGAAATTGCCGATGTACTGGACCGCGTTCTTCACCTTGTGCTTGAGCCACGCCGCGAGCGACCAGTACGGAAAGCCGAAAGTGCGGCGGATCAGGTTGACGTAGCGGTTCATGCGCAGCGTCAGCTCGTAGGCGCGGCTGCCGAGCTTCGCCAGCCACGGGCTGCACTTCACCACCGCGTCGAACTCATCGCCGTGCAGCACCAGCAGGCGACGCCCGTCGGCCGTCTCGTGGATAAGCTCGCGGTGGATCTCGAGGTTGCCGAACACCGAGCCGTCGAGCTCGCGGAACACCTCGTCGTGATTGCCGGGTACGTAGAGGACGCGAGTGCCGTGGCGTGCCTTGCCGAGGATCGCGCGCACGACGTCGTTGTGTGCCTGCGGCCAGTACAGGTTCCGTCGCAGGCTCCACACGTCGACGATGTCGCCGATCATCACGAGCTTGTCGATGTGCACGCTCTTCAGGAAGTTGAGCAACAGGTCGGCACGGCACCCCTTGGTGCCGAGGTGCACGTCGGAGATGAACGCGGTGCGCAGTCGAACGGCCGGTGCTGGACTCATGCGCGGTCGCCCCTTCACCCGGACCCCCCGGGATCGATGAGAGGCGAGGCTCGATTGCCGGCGTGACAGGGACGTTACGGGCGCCCTAAGAAATCGTTACAAAGCATCGTGTTGCGACCGGAAGCTCAGATACTCCAGCCGAACGCCCGGGCAAGGGCATGCCGGCGCGGGGTTCAGCGGTCTTCCGTGCCCGATCGCGGCAAGCTGCCGGCCACGGCGCCCGGTGTTGCAGCCACACCCACGGGAGCGACGCGATGCGGCGGGAAATGGCACGTGAACGTGCTGCCGCGTCCTTCCACGCTGTCGATGTCCAGGTGCGCGCCATGACGCTGCAGGGCGTGGCGCACGATCGACAGACCCAGGCCCGAGCCTCCATGCATGCGCGCCCGACCCGGGTCCACCCGGTAGAAACGTTCGGTCAGCCGGGGAATGTGCTCGGCCGGGATGCCGATGCCGGTGTCGCGCACGGCAAGGTGCGCGCCCTCTTCGTCCACCCACCAGCGCACCTCGATCTCGCCCTGCGCCGGCGTGTACTTGACCGCGTTGGCAATCAGGTTCGCGAACACCGAATGGATTTCGGCTTCCTCGCCGAGCAACCCGGCCTCGCTGTCCACGCGCAAGGTGAAATTGTGCGGGCGTTCTGGCATCGCCAGGACTTCCTTGCGCAACAGCGCGAGCAGGCCGCGCACGTCGACTTCGTTCTCGCGCGCCTGGCTGTCAGCCGACTCGAGCTTCGACAGCTCCAGCAGATCGTTGACGATCTCCGTCATGCGCTCGGCCTGCCGGCGCATCTCACGCACCGGTTGCTGCCAGGCCGGATCCATCGACGTCTCGTCGCTGAGCGCATCGAGGTAGCCCGAGATCACGGTGAGCGGCGAACGCAGCTCGTGCGAGGCATTGGCCACGAAGTCCTTGCGCATCGCTTCGAGTTTGGCCTGGCGCGTGACGTCGCGCACCAGCAGCAGCTGCTGACCGTTGCCGTAGGGAATGATCCGCAGCGACAGGAACAGCTCGCCGGCTGCGCCGCGATTGACGATCACCGGGCTGGAGTAGTCCTGCTGGTCGAGGTAGCTGACGAACTCGGGGACGCGCACGAGGTTGTCGACGCGCATGCCGATATCGGCCTTGCGGCGCAGGCTGAGGAGCTGGCCGGCCATGCGATTGAACCACAGGATTTCGTGCGCGGTGTTGAGCACGATGACACCGTCGGGCATCGCCGCCGTCGAGCGTCGCAACTCGCGAAACAGCTGCATGGTGCGCTGCTTGTGGAAGCGCTTGCGCCGGTGCAGGCGCACCACCTGGGCGATGACGTCGCCCCAGGCGCCGCTGACGTCGGGCGGATCGATGAAGTTGCGCAGGCGCAGCCAGCGATCGAGGCGATAGAGGTTCGCTAGCTGCAGGCACAGATAGGCCGCGAGCACGGCCACGAACCACAGGAGCGGCCGGCCGAAGATCAGCCCGCCGGCGACGGCGATCGCGAGCAAACCGAGCAGCCGCAGGATGACGAAGGACCAGGCGGAAGTCAGTGTGCGGCCGCTGTCAGTCATCGGATGTCAGTGATCGGATGTCAGCCGGCGCCATCATGGCGACCTCTACTCCGCGCGCGCCGAGAACCGGTAGCCCGCTCCGCGCACGGTCTGGATGAAACGGTCGTAGCCGAAAGTCTCGAGCGCTTTGCGCAGCCGGCGGATATGGACGTCGACCGTGCGCTCCTCGACGTAGACGTTGCCGCCCCATACCCGGTCGAGCAATTGGTTGCGGCTGTACACGCGCTCGGGGTGCGTCATGAAGAAACTCAGCAGGCGGAATTCCGTCGGGCCGAGCGCCACCGTCTGCTCGCCGACCGTGACGCGGTGGCTGGCGCCGTCGAGCGTCAGGCCGTCGACCTCCACCACTTCTTCCGCGCCGGCCGGTGCGACGCGGCGCAGCACGGCGTTCACGCGCGCGAGCAGCTCGCGCGGCGAGAACGGCTTGGTCATGTAGTCGTCCGCGCCGCCTTCCAGACCCATGATCTTGTCCTGCTCTTCGGCCCGGGCCGTGAGCATGATCACCGGGACTTCGCGCGTTTCCTTGTCGCGCTTGAGCGCGCGGGTCAGCTCCAGGCCGCTCATGTCCGGGAGCATCCAGTCGACGAGCAGCAGGTCCGGCCGCCGGTCCGCGATCCGCGCGCGCGCCGCGCGGCAGTCCTCGGCCTCGAGCACCTCGAAGCCGGCGCGACGCAGTCCGAAGGCAATCATCTCGCGGATCGGCCGCTCGTCTTCGACGATGAGGATCTGCTTGCTGCCCATGAACCTTCGGCCCGGTAATGACGCCGGTATTACACGGACGCAGTATGACAGTTCGATGACATCCGGCCTCAAGTGCGTGTTTTTTGTGACATCGGCACGGCGACCTGATCGCGCAGGTACACAGGAAGCGCATCCTGCGGCGCCAGCGCGTCGCCCGCGACGAACGCCGGCACGGCCAGCCGCGCGATCTCGTCCGAGCGCGGAAACAAGCGCGGCTGCAGGCGCGAGCCCCCGCCCATCGACTGCACGCGCAGCGCGAGAGCTTCGACGCCCCAGCCCGAACCTGCGCCGTACCACTCCGACCCCGACGGAAGACGGACATCGGCGACCTTACCGAGATGTTCCTCTCCCACCAGCGTGACGAGCCCACTGGCATCGCGCTCGTAGCAGCCCCAGTACAATTCACTCATGCGCGCATCGATGCACGCGAGCACCGTACGCGCGTCGTGCTCGTCCGCACATCGTTGCGCCAACGCCGCCAGGTCCGAGATCGGCACCACTTTCTTGTCCGCACCGAACGCGAGCCCCTGCGCGACACTGATGGCGATGCGCACCCCCGTGAACGCGCCCGGGCCGCGCCCGACGGCGATCCCGTCGACGTCGGCGAGCCGCAGCTTCGCTTCGCCGAGAACCGCGTCGATCATCGCGAGGATGCGCTCGGCGTGTCCGCGCCCCGGTTCCTCGTAGCGTGAGATCCGCCGCGCGCCGTCGAGCAACGTCGCCGAGCACGCTTCGGTCGCGGTATCGAGCGCGAGAATTCGCATCTAGCCCTCGCTCGGCCCGAAGAGCGCGTAGTACCGGCCGGTTTTCTCGTACATCGGTGAATTGTATGACAGGCCACTACGGGGCATTGGCGCGAGCATCTCGCGCTGGCCGCCCTAGCGGGTCGAGGTGCGGTAGAGGTGCGTTTCCAGAAACTGCACGGCTTCCCTCCTGTCCTGGGTGATCGACATCGGCGGCAGGCTGGCGATGAACGTTCTGCCGTAGCTCTTGGTCCGCAGGCGCGGATCGCAGATCGCCACGACACCGAAGTCACTCGCGTCGCGGATCAGTCGACCCACTCCCTGCTTGAGCGCGAGCACCGCCTGCGGCAGCTGGTGCTCGACGAACGGATTCCCGCCGCGCCGACGTATCCCTTCGAGTCGAGCCTTGAGCAGGGGATCGTCCGGAGCAGCGAATGGCAGCTTGTCGATGACCACGATCGACAGCGC